>OIWM01000161.1_pt1 | contig 81637 bp, 65 predicted proteins | sample 1587451 | NCBI WGS metagenome assembly OIWM01 (sample SAMEA3888907, study PRJEB22519) | human gut metagenome | biome: human gut; feature: human-associated habitat; material: faeces | place: Denmark | collected 2011 | reverse complement strand
AAAGCCAGTACGCCTACTATAAGAATGCGTTAAATGCCGCTCAAACTACCGCGGATATGGACCGCGCTCTTGCCGCCTTCAAGCAAAAAGTCGAAGCCATCGAAAAGGTGGAACCGAAGGCGAGCAATAACGTCGGCTTGATTGTTGGCATCTCCGTTGCCGCGGCTGTGGTAGTGGCAGGCGCTGCAACCGGCATCATCATCGCCGTAAAGAAAAAGAAGGAAAAATAATGGCAGCCCAAGGAACTTTAGTCGCCCAAGCTTCCCTTACGCCCAAGCGTCCGAATAAGTGGGTCAGCTACTTTAAACGCAGCTGGCCGCTCTATGCGATGCTTCTCCCGATGATCGTCTACCAGCTCATCTTCTCCTATTATCCGATGCTTGGTGTTGTCATCGCCTTCAAGGATTGGAGGATTTTAGGCGGCATCTGGGGCAGCCCCTGGGCCAGCACGAATGGTTCCTTGGATTTATTCAAACACTTCAAAACGTTATTCGGGGATCCCGATTTCGTGGGTAAGTTAATCAATACCCTGCGGATATCGGGATTACGGATCCTCTTCGGATTCCCCGTTCCCATCCTCATGACCATCCTGCTTAATGAAATGGGGTCGAGACGTTTCTCCAAAGGCTTTCAAGTCGTCTCCTATCTTCCCCATTTCATTAGCTGGGTCGTCATCGCGGGGATTCTTACTTCCCTCACTTCTTCTCAAAGTGCTTTCCAAGAAGCGATGAAAAGCATCTTTGGAAAGGAGCTACCCTTCTTCACCGACGACAACTTCTTCTTAGGTATTGTGATTGTTAGCGACATCTGGAAAGAAGCCGGATGGTCCACGATTATCTACTTTGCCGCGGTGGCTTCGATTTCCAAGGAACTCTATGAAGCCGCTTCCATCGATGGGGCATCGAGATTCCAAAAGATTTGCTCCATTACTCTTCCGGGCATGGTCCCCGCGATCAGCGTCAACTTGATTCTCACCGCGAGCAACATCATCTATGGGGGATTCGATCAAATCTATAACCTCTATAACGATACGGTTCTTGGTAAAGGCGATATCATCGAAACCTACTTGTTCCGCATCGGCATTCAAGAAGGCCAATACGATTTGGCCGCGGCCATGGGGCTATTTAATTCCGTCATCTCGTTGGTTTTGGTTTTAATCGCCAACAAACTCATCAAATTAATCGGAGGGGATTCCATATGGTAAAAAGCAAACATCCCGTTCGCAGTTTCTTTGCCCGTTGCTTTGGCAAAACCCCGGGGGACATTGTATTCCATTGCTTGAATTACCTCTTGTTCCTCCTTCTCTTTGCTGCCTTCCTTTACCCCTTCTATTACGTCTTAAAGGAATCTCTCATCGTCCAATATCTAAAACCCGATGGCAATCCGGCGACCAAACTCTCATTAGAAAGCTATTTCATCATTCTGAATAACGATGGATTAGGTCAGTCCTTCCTCCTCTCCATTGGAATTACGCTTGCTTATACCGTCTTGGCCGTCTTAATCACCATGCTTTCGGCCTATCCCTTGTCTAGAAAGGAATTCAAGGGGCGGAACGCCGTCTTGATTTTCCTCGTGATTTCGATGCTATTCAGCGGGGGATTAATCCCGTATTACCTCGTCATCACCCAGTTAGGATTAAAGAACAATCCTCTCGTCTATATCCTGGTTGGACTAGTAAGCCCCTTCAACATCATCATCGCCCGTAATTTCATCAAGGGTATCCCCGAGGAAGTGTTCGACTCCGCTCGGGTAGACGGGGCAAGCGAAACGCGCATCGTCTTCCAAATCGTCTTTCCGTTAAGTGGACCGATTGTAGCAACGATTGCCCTCTGGGTAGCCGTAGGGAAATGGAACGACTGGATGACCGGCGTTTTGTATATGCAAAACCGGAAAGACCTATGGATGGTTCAGCAGTTTTTGCGAAATATCCTCATCACAAGCACCGCGGGAGAAGGCGTGGTCGACCCCGATGTCATGGCGATGGCCACTAGCGTCAAAATGGCGGCGATCGTCATCTCCGTCCTCCCCATCATTCTTGTCTATCCCTTCGTTCAAAAGCACTTCGTCAAAGGGGTCCTCCTTGGATCCGTGAAAGGCTAAACATGCTCCAAAAGAAAATCATAATCGACACCGATATCGGCGATGATATCGATGATCTCATTGCCCTCGAATATCTAGCAAAACGCCCCGACGTGGAATTAATCGGAATCACCACAGTTTGGATGAATTCCTTTCTCCGGGCCAGGATGGCTAAAAAGGTCTTAAGCCTACTAGGCAAACCCGATATCCCCGTCTATGCCGGATACGGAACTCCTCTAGGCTCCTTCCACCATATCCATTTAGACGAAATCTTTTGCCAAGCCGTAGACGATTTAAACAAGGAGAAATACTCCCCATTAAACCAGCCAGGACACGAAGAGGAGGCCATCGACTTCATCGTGAATGCCGCAAGGAAATATGGGGACCAGTTAACGATATTAGGGATTGGGCCTTTAACGAATATCGCCAAAGCCATCGAAAAAGACGAAGAGGCCATGAAGCGAGTCCACCTCCATATTATGGGTGGGTGCTTCTTCCGTCCGTTTGTCGAATGGAACATCGAATGCGACTATCTCGCCGCAGAAAAAGTCTTTGCCAAAGCGCTCGACTTGGTCGCCGTCGGAGTCGATGTCACGGAGAAAACCACCTTTAGCAAAAAAAGCCAAGACGTGTTCCATTTAGACCATACCCCCTATGGCCAGTACCGAAACCGCTGCATCGAATTATGGCAAAAGGCAAACCCCACGCGAATCATGACATTGCACGATCCTCTTGCCGCGATGAGCGTCGTCGAACCAAGCATTCTAGAATTCTTCCCCCGCCATATCCATGTATGCGTGGATCAAAGCGGGTTCACCACGGGATTAACCTTGCCGATTGAAGATTTAAGGGGACCCCTCTATGTAGATAGGATGTCTAACGGCTATCCTTTATGCCACGTGGCATTCAAGGTTGATGTCGATGCCTTCCAAACTCAAATTCGCCAAATGATCGAAAAAGGAGCAAAACAATGAAAAAATCCGCTCAATTATTCTTAGGCCTTCTATGCCTAGCCCCGCTTAGCCTCACTTCCTGCGGAGGGGGTACCACTCCAGAAGAAGACGGGGTGACAACCCTGGATATGTTTTTAAACGGCGGCAACAGTTTCGATGGGTTAAAACGCGACTCGATTTGGAAGAAAATCGAAGAGGACACCGGCGTTAAAATGGCGATCCGCGGCGCAACCCATAATAGCGATTATTACACGACCCTAAACCCCATGATTAATACGGGTTCGATTCCCGATGTGATTTTCGCCGTCCCCAATAACGCGGGCAATAGCTACAACAACTGGGTGGACCAAGAAATCATTTGGAACATCGATGAATTGCTCGCGGAAAAACCAGGTGAATACCCCTATATCGAAGCCATCCTTGGTAGCGATCAATTCAAAAACCTCACGTTTGGGAATAATGCCCATACGTTATTGCCTTATCTTTCCAGCGAATCCGGCTGGGGCATCTATTATCGGGCGGATTGGCTCATTAATATCGGTTATTACACTGAGGTCAACGGAGTCAAAACCGCGAAGACCCCCGAGACGATCGAAGAATTTCAAGACGTGCTCATGAAATTCACGTTGAACGATCCCGATAAAGATGGCAAGAACAACACCTATGGCATCTCTCCTTTCGGCAAAGCCTTCTACATGAACCCCTTGTATCATGCTTTTGGAGTAACCCCCGACTATGATTTAGATCGCAACGATAAGGGCGAATACATGTTCTTAACCCCTGAATTCAAGAACTTCTTAACCTGGGCCCAAGACATGTACGCGAAGGGGTATATCGATCCCCAATTCGCCGTGAACAACAACGAGCAAGACCGCGATAAGTTCTATAGCGGTACTACCGGCATCCTCATCACCAATGCGGAGATGCACGTGAGTTGGATTGCCAATTCCTTTGAGAATGCAAACGGCAAAGGAAAATTGATTCTTGGCAAAGCTCCGATTGGCACCAAAAACCTTGGGGTAGAAGGAGCCGGAGGATTCTCTAGCTGGGGCGGATATTGGGGCGGATTCTCCATTTCCAAACTCTGCAAGAACCCCCATGCGGCGATGCGCCTATTCAATTACCTCTATTCTCCTGAAGGCAGCAAATTACGTTCCTATGGCATCAAGGATCAGCATTATTCCATCGATGACGAGGGAAATTACATTCCGAACCTAGAAAGAAGAAACGAAGAACCTACAGGAACATTCTACCAAACCAAAAACGAAGACGGGGATTCCATGCCGACGGGCTATTACAAGATGGGCACCGGCGTTTTTGGCAGCGATATCGATTGGGACAGCGCCTTGCACTTCCAAGTCCGTCGCGACCCGAATGGATTGGATGCCAATTACAAAGACTTGATTGAACAGGGCCTAAAGAACAACACGGTCGTCCGTAGCCGTCTTTATAACGTCACGGGCTATTACAGCTCCTACACGAACAAAATGAAGAAAGTGGAGGACGCTTCCAACATCTTTGCCATCAACGCGATCATGGGCAAAAAGAACCTAACTACCGATTGGGATGCTTTGATGAATCAAGTGAATCAATCTTCCTATGACTATAAAAACATCCAACGCATGTTGGAAGAATTAGCCAAGAAAGCGGGGATCATCCAATGAAATTAAAAAATGCTTTGCTGGGAATTGCTTGCCTAACCGCTTTATGCGCTTGTGGCACGAATGCCGGAGGAACTTCTTCCATGGATTACGGGGATCACTACGATCCGAAGAATGCAGTCGTGGATAAGAAATTCATCTTCGGGATGGGGGATTTGTCGTGGAGTGAGAAATCCTGGACCGAAATTGATTGGCAGCAAACCCACGCCTTGATGAATAACCTAGGCGTTCGTAGCGTTCGCGTCTGGCTTCACTGCAACTGGGTCATGTCCAATTCCACGACCTATCACCAAAAGGGGCTCGATTTAGCCAAGCAAATCGTATCGAGCCACGTCCAAGCAGGACGGCAGATCATCGGGATGAACCATTCCAATTTCCATAAAGCCGGTTATAAGAATTCCTCCTCGACGACCGCCAAGCCAAGCCGCGACATGAGTGAGGGCAGTTACTACCTCGAATGGCTCGCCGATTATGAAACCACGTGGTTTAATCTTGTCTCCGCCTTCCCCGAAATCGAATACTGGGAAATTGATAATGAAGACAATAACGACGTCTTCTTCCCGCGTTTAGAAGGGGGCAATTTCTCCTTGCGGGAAAAGGCCGACATCTATACGGATATGCTTTATTACGCTTCAAGAGGCATCCACCGAGCGAACCCCAATGCCAAAACGATATTAGGGGGACTTGTTCTTTCCGGGGCTGAAACCTTCCTTCAGTATCTCTACGACAACATCGCTTCCGGGGATTTTGGTAGCATTTACCCCGACGATTATTTCCAGATTGCCTGTTGGCACCCCTATATGCCGAATTTCAACCGGAAACTCTTCTTAGAAACCAATGACGGCATCTATGGCGTTATCAAACAAAATGAGAAGAAAGACAAAAAGGTGTTTTTCACCGAAATGGGCTTCTCCGAAGCGGACGTCTCCGCCAAACGCATCGCCGAGTTTGTTCCGGCCTTATATACCCTTTGCAAGGAGGAACTCCCTTATCTAGAAAGCGTCCATTATTTCCGGATGTACGATGCCTTGGATTCTACCTGGGGCAGTTCCGGCGAAAAGACCTTTGGTTTATTTACCGACCCCAAAAGTCACGGAGTGGAGAACGAAAACCCCACTTTGGCCGCGCCGAAAACTTCTGCTTACAAATACCAAGAGGTAGCAGGTGGAACTGGTTCTTTGACCCTCTATCAAGATAAAATAGCCTAACCATGTTTTATTCCAATTGGAACCGCGGATGGGAATTCGCCAAAGGAGACGCAAGAACGGATTCCTGCGCCTTCTCCCAAGTCGATTTGCCCCATAGCAACGTCTTGCTTCCCCTATCCTATTTCGACGAAAAGGATTTCCAATTCGTTTCCACGTACAGAAAACGCTTCCAGATCCAAAGCAAAGGGGAACAACGTTTCCTTTTGTCTTTTGAAGGGTTTGGGAATCGAATCGAAGCCTATTTGAATGGTTCTCCCTGCCTATCTTCCGTCTACGGATATACCGGGGAGCGGGTAGACGTCACCCCTTTTGTCCAAGAGGGAGAAAATATCCTTGAAGTCATCTTAAATAGCGAGGAAGACCCCGATACCCCTCCTTTTGGAGGATTGCTCGATTATCTTTGCTTTGGCGGCTTGTACCGCAAAAGCCATTTGGAAATCGTTCCTTCTACGTATTTAGAAGGGGTCCGCATCACTTACTTGGGGGATAACCAAGCTAAAATTGAATTGGATAAAGTAGGTGAAGCCCCCTTAAGCGTCGAAACGACCTTCTCGTTTCAAGACGAAACCTATACCTTTCACTTAACGTCTTCGGAGACGATTGTTACCTTCCCCTCCCTTCATTTATGGTCTCCTAAGGAGCCTAATCTCTATCACGTATCCCTTTCTTTTTTAGGGAGGGAAATGTCTTTGGAATACGGTTTCCGCATCATCGAGCTTAAAGGCAAAGAACTATGCATCAATGGGGAACCCATCAAACTCTTTGGCTTAAACCGTCATCAATCCTACCCCTATATCGGTTACGCATCGACGGAAGGGATGGAACGTTACGATGCCAAGAAACTATATGAATTAGGTCTTAACTTTGTTCGTTTATCCCATTATCCCATGTCCGAAGCCTTCTTAAACGAATGCGATCGACTGGGCTTAGTCGTTCTCGAAGAAATTCCTGGATGGCAGCATCTAGGGGACGAGTCCTGGCAAAAACGGGGGACCACTTATCTTCAAAAGATGATCCAACGGGATTACAACCACCCTTGTATCGTTTTTTGGGGCGTTCGCATTAATGAAAGCCCAGATTGCCATGACTTCTATATTCGGAATAACGAACTAGCCAAAAAGATGGATCCCAGCCGATTAAGAGCAGGAGTCCGTTGCTTTACGAAAAGCGAATTATTAGAAGACGTCTATTCTTGGAACGACTTTTCCTTTTCCATGGATAAGCCCGTCGAAGAACCCATAGACGTCTTGCCCGATAACATAGACGCGCCGATCCTCATCACCGAATTTGGGGGACATACTTATCCCACGAGAAAAACGGATAACGAGGGACGGGAATTGGAACAAGCCTTGCGTCACGCGTTGATCCATTCTGCCGTCCATGAAAAGAAAGGATTTATCGGGGCCAGTGGGTGGTGTGCTTTTGATTACAACACCCATCATACTTTTGGTTCCGGCGATAAGATTTGCTATCACGGGGTATGTGATATCTTCCGTCAGGACAAAATGGCCGCGTCCTTTTATAAAGGCCAGCGAGACCGAAGCAGGGGGTTATTCTTAGATTGCTCCTCTTCTTGGGCTTTTGGAGAACGGAATTACGGTGGCGTCACCCCGTTATACATCTTCACCAACTGCGACGCGGTTCTCTTTGAAATGGAAGGACAACCAAGCATCTATTTGGATCAGGGTGACCCGCGATTTGCCTCGCTCCCCCACCCCATTTTCCGTATCGATAGTTTGCATGGGGCGTGGGGCTTAGATTGGAAGAACGCCAAAATCACGGGGTACGTGGATGGAAATCCCGCGATTTCCAAAACCCTCTTGGCGGATCCCCTGCCCACTTCTTTGTCCCTAACCCCTTCTTCCAAGCGAATCGCGGACGATGACGCGGTTTATTTTGGAGTCCAGCTATTAGACCAAGCGGGCAACCCTTTGGTTCGCTCCACGGATATCCTAGAAATAACCGTGAATAACGGAACCTTAATCGGCCCCCGTATTGTCGTCTTAAACGGAGGAACCTATGGCTTTTACGTCAAGGCAAACCAGCCCGGAAAACTAAACGTATCCGTTTCTTGTCGCGGGTTAAGTACAAAGCAGGAGGTAGCAGTCTATGCTAAAAACAGTATTTGAACTCGGCTCCATTAACCAAGATATTTCCATCGTCGCCCCCCTATTCCCCAAGCAAGGGGAAACCGTGAACGGGGAGGGTTTAAAGCTAGCCTTAGGCGGCAAAGGGGCCAACCAGGCGGTTGCCTTGCATCACGGAGGTGCGAAGGTTCAACTCCTAGCTAAAGCCGGCAAGGATGCTTTTGGCGAAAACGCCTTAAAAGCCCTTGCTTCGTTTGGTCTTGATACCAGCACGGTCCTAATCGACGAAGCCGAAAGCACCGGTACCGCGGTTATCATCCTTCATGATGGAGATAACCGGATTATCTTGTCCCATGGATCCAACTACGCGATTAACGAACAAGAATTGGATGCCTTTTTAGGTAAAGCCAAGCAGGGTGATATTTTCCTAAGCCAATTTGAAAACGAACCGGGACTAACCCTTCAGGCCTTTCATAAAGCCAAGGAGAAAGGCTTATTTAATGTTTGGAACCCGTCTCCCATCGGGGACTTCGATGCTTCCATGTTAAAAGACATCGACATGCTGGTCGTAAATGAAAAAGAGTTACAAGCTGTCTTATTAAAGGCAGGCGCTTCTTCGATTCACGACCTTCCCGTTTCTCGGTTACTAATGACTTTTGGATCCAAGGGCAGCAAATACGTGGGCCCGGAGGGGACGTATTCCATCGAAGCCAAGGAAATTGAACCTGTGGATACTACAGGGGCCGGGGATACTTATCTAGGATTCTTCTTAAGTGCTTTTGCTAACGGCAAGTCCATCCCTGAATGTTTAGAGATGGCCACTACGGCAAGCGCGTTAGCCTGCTTAAAACGCGGGGCTAGCGAGGCGATTCCCCTTCTTCAAGACTGTCGTTAAGACCACCATGATATAACCTTCCAAGTTGTTCCTTTGGAAGGTTTTTTTCTAGGGAAGAGAAATTAAATAGCAACGAGAACAAAATGCTGACGGCCCCACCAAAAATAATATAGAGGACCACAAGAATAAAAAGATATCCTATCGGCCAGAAAAGAAATAAAACATAGAAAAGATTAGAAACGAATAAGGTCGATAAAGAATGAAATAAACGGGTAAAGGGCAATAGCAGGGCGTTACGGACCAAGGAAATAAACGGGGTTTTGAAGAAGAGGATCTGGAGAATGAAATAGGGTTTAGCCAACGCGAACAAGAAAAGCAAAATGCAGGAAATGATCAAGAAAGCGAGTTTCATAGGCGCGGAGAAATCCACGTAAAGGTAGAACCCATAATTAAACAACGTAAAGGCGAAGAAAAACCATTCGGCAAAATAAAGGAGGAGGAACGGCAGCCAGAGTTTTTGGATGGATTTCCAAAAGGAAGAAAAGCCCGCGTCGTTATGTTGAAGGGTTTCTCCAAAATATCCATACGCCCCTGCAGCTCCAATAGAAAGGAACAAGAAACAGGGCAAGGAGATGCCAATGGTTAATAAAATCAAAGAGAAGAGTTGCTCTCCCGTTGAACTGCCCCCTTCTAGCGAAGCCGAATAATGGATGTAACTAAGTCCCATGAAGAAAATAAGCGGAAACAGGGCAACAAAATAAAGCAAAGACACATAGAAAATCGTGAGCCAGTTCTGCTTCAAAATATAGAAAAACTGCTTTCCTCTACTGGAAGGAAGGGTGGCGGATTTCTCTTCGTTTTCAGGTGATTTTTCCATCCCAAAAATTATAGCAAAAAGGGGAAGCGATGGAACGGGAAGGGCATGGGAATAACTCCCTATAACACTTTTATAACATTCTTCCTTTGGACAAGGCCTTCACTCCCCATATAATTTCTCCATCATGATTATCTATGAAGGGACCAAGGATCAATTCGTCCAAGAGGCGTTTGATAGCACCTTGTCGTTACGCTTATTACGTAAATTCCAAGAACTGGGGATTAATGGAGGCGGACATGCCGAACAAGAATCCTGGAAACAATCGTTAACCCGCGTCGCCTCGATTTTAGATAACGAGGATATCCCTGGGCTTGCCCAAGTGGCTTTGGAATACCGGATCCCCACGACGGGGAAACGCATCGACTTCATGATTTCGGGGCAGGACGAAAAAGGGAAAGACAACGTATACCTGCTCGAATTAAAGCAATGGGAGACCGCGGAATTATCCAACTACGAAAACTGCGTTCGTACCTTCGTGGGAGGGGCAAACCGCTACGTGCAGCATCCCTGTGCCCAAATCTATAACTACGCGATGCTTCTTAAGAACCTCAACCAAGAAATCCAAGACGGGGATATTTCACTTTACCCCGCAGCCTATCTTCATAACTACAAAGAAGAAGACCGTAAAAACCTCACGGACAGCCGTTATGAATTCTATTTAAAACACGTCCCCCTGTATTTATCCTCGGCCATGGACCGTCACGCCCTGCGCAACGACATCAAACGTCATATCGTTAAGCCCTCTAGCAAAGACTTATTTCGCATCATTGAGCACGGCAAACTCAAACCATCCAAATCCTTGCAGGAATCGATTTTGAGCCTACTAGAAGGTAACCAAGAATTCTATATGCTTGATGAACAGCAGGTGGCCTATTCCGCGATTCTCTCTTACGTTCAAAAAGCATCCAAACAGCCAGGGAAAACCGTTATCCTCATCCAAGGCGGGCCGGGAACGGGCAAATCCGTCATCGCGGTTTCTTTGCTCGCCGAATTGATCCATCAAGGCTATTCCGCTTCTTACGTCACCAAAAACGCGGCACCCCGTAACGTATTTGCCACCGAATTAACTCGTGGCCATAAATCAAAAGCCTATATCAAAAACCTCTTCAAAAGCTCGCAGGGATTCGTAAACGAAGCGAAAGACCGTTACGATTGCCTACTTGTAGACGAAGCCCACCGCCTCGGCGACCGCTCCACCTTCTTCGACAAATCTGGGATCGATCAAGCCCGTCGCATCATTCATGCCTCCAAAGTCACCGCATTCTTTTTGGACGAAGAGCAACGCATCACCACCAAAGACATGGGTTCATTGGCTCAATTACGGAAAGACGCCGAAATGGAGGGGGCCAGAATCATTGAAAGCCCGGACTTAATCCTCCATAGCCAATTTCGGTGCAATGGAAGTGATGGATTCATCGCCTGGATCGATAACGCGTTAGGAATCCGCGAAACCGCGAATGAGCAATTCGATCTCGATTATGACCTCCGCGTTTATAGCGATCCCAACAAAATGAGGGACGATCTTCGCAAGCTGAACCAAATCAATAACAAAGCCAGAATGCTCGCAGGATATACCTACGAATGGAATTCCAGCAAACCAGGGCACGAAAAGGACTCCGACATCTTTTTAAAGAACGGTTTTGAAGCCCAATGGAATTTCTCCGGCACTTCTACTTGGGCCATCGACCCCGATTCCTTCGAGCAAGTTGGCTGCATTTATACCAGCCAAGGTTTGGAATTTGATTACTGCGGGGTCATCATCGGGCTAGACCTCCGTTATGAAAATGGCAAAGTCATCACGGATCCCACAAAGAACGCCAAATCGGACAAGTCGACGTTCTCGCCCCAATCTTTGAAAAAGGGTCCATCTCCCTTAGGAGACATGATTATCAAAAATACGTACAAGACTTTATTAACCCGTGGGCAAAAAGGATGCTTTATCTTCTGTGAAGACCAAAACCTTGCGGATTATTTGGTGAAGTTAGGGGCCAAACGGGCGTAACAGGCTAAATTAGTCTCCAAATTTTGCCGCGTTCATCCCATTAATTTAGTCAAGTTCATGGTTCGTATTTCCTCATTCTCCATTGTAGGTTAGTTACAAAAGGTGGCAAACTTGCCAGTTTTTGTAACATAAGTATGCTTTGTTAGTTGCAAAAAGTGGCAAACTTGCCAAAATATGTAAGCGAGAACAAAGAAAGGAAGTCATGATGGAAATCAAAAGAGATGCCTATTTGAATCAGTTGGTTACACGAATGCATAACGGCTTCGTCAAAGTCATCACAGGACTAAGGCGAAGCGGAAAATCCTATTTGTTAAACAAAATCTTTTATTCTTATTTGGTTTCTCGTGGCATTCCCGAGGACCACATCATTCGTTTTGCTTTCGATTCCGCGGACGACCTAAGCATGATTGGAGAAGATTTCATCGAACTAGAAAACCGCAATCAAAAGGTGGACCCCAAGAAATTCATGTCCTTTCTCGGAAGCAAAATAAAAGATGACGAAATGTACTATTTACTACTGGATGAGGTGCAAAATCTTGGTTCTTTCGAAAGCGTTCTAAACGCTTATCTAAGAAAGGATAACCTCGACATTTATGTCACGGGTTCCAACTCTAAATTCCTTTCCAGCGATGTATTGACCGAGTTTGAAGGGCGGGGCGACGAAATTCACCTATTCCCTCTTTCTTTCAAAGAATTTTATTCCGTTTTCCAAGGAACCAAAGACGAGGCTTACGAGCAATATTCCATCCATGGGGGACTGCCCTTCGTTGTCTCAATGGTTACGAATAGCCAAAAAGAAAACCATTTAAAATCTTTGCTAAGCAAGGTGTATCTAAACGACATCATCAAGCATAACAATTTGAAACGGGATTCCAATATCGCCGAACTATTGGATTTAGTTGCTTCCGGCATTGCTTCTTTTACGAATACAAGCAAATTGGAAGCCCGCTTTAGAAGTATCAAAAAAGTGGCAATTTCTAGGACAACAATTGATCATTACGTCGATTACTTCATCGATTCCTTCTTGATATCCAAGGCCATTAAATACGATATCAAAGGAAAGATGTATATCGACACCCCTTATAAGCTGTATTTTGAAGACGTTGGTTTAAGAAACGCTGCAATTGGTTTTCGGCAATATGAAGAAACCCATCTAATGGAAAACATTATCTATAACGAACTAAGGCATCGTGGATTTAATGTCGACGTAGGCGTCGTGGAGACCCGAACGATGGACGATGGCAAGCAAGCAAGAAAACAATTCGAAATTGACTTCGTCGCTACCAGCGGAAGCAATCGGTATTACATCCAATCCGCTTATGCGATTCCCGATGAAGCAAAATGGATTCAAGAAACGAACTCCTTCAACCGCTTAGATGATTCTTTCAAAAAAATCATCGTAGTCAAAAACCCTGTGGTTCCTAGACGAAACGAAAAAGGATACCTCATCATTGGCCTTTATGACTTCTTGCTAAACGAGAATAGTTTGGAGCAATAGTTTCCCATCGCGGATAGAACGAAAAAGGACCCGGTTCCCCGGGCCCTAAATGAGATACGTGCCCCCTTATTTAATATGGAGGATGGCTTTCCGTTTCGCCTCAAATTCCTCTTCCGTGATCATCTTTTCGTCAAGGAGCTTCTTCCATTTTTCCAGCAATTCCACGTCGTTATTCAGTTGCTCCGCAGAAGTGGCTTCCTTTTGGACTTTCAAGGCCTTTTCGAGAATGAGGTAAGTCATGTCCAAGAAGAAAGCGAGGATCACGATGATGCTTCCGACCATGGCGATGATGTAGCTAATGGAAGTATCGTTGGCACTGGTTTTGGCGGATTCCCCCAAAGAAACGATAGCCAATCCTAGACTGATGCAGGCGCAGCCAAGGACCAAGGCAAGGCCAAGTCGAGACAAGGCTTTGTTCTCCACGAAATAAAGGAAGATGCCAACGAATAAGCAAAGAACGGTGAATCCGCCCATTAAGGCAAGACCCGTGGCAAAGCCCCTGATGCCCAGAGTTTCATCCAGGTTATAGGAAAGGATGCCCGCGACGACGAACACCACGCTTCCCAAGATGAGGAAAATATTTTCGATTAGTTTAACGATTTTCATGTACGAAACCTCCCTTCGTTAAACAAATGTAGTCTTATGTTGGACGATTAGGTGGTTGGTTGTCAATTAACAATGGAAGAGACTCTCGCCTGTTATGTTTCTAGTCGAAATTTTCCAAAGTCTTTGATTTTTCTCGACTAGAAAGGAGGATTTAACAAGAAATCAAAGATATCGATGATGCGATAGCCGTTTTCATCGATAAACGTATCCAATCCATTTTTCGTGACGATGATCTTTTCAAAGGAATCATCAATCGCGTGAAGACTTCTTTTTTCTCTTTTTAAAGTCTCTTCATCATTCATGTTTAGGCAGGATTGAATGTAATATTTTTGATTCCCTTTCGTGGCGATGAAATCGACTTCTAACGATTTTTGTTTGTAAATTTTCTTTCCATTGATATCGATTCGATCGGTCATCTCATTCACATCCACTTCTCCTACCGATACGTGGAAGCCGCGATACCTTAGTTCGTTATAAATGATATTTTCCATTAAGTGGGTTTCTTCGATTTGGGAGAAATTCGTCCGTGCGTTCCGCACCCCGATATCTTCAAAATAAACCTTAAAAGGCGTGTTGATATAGGCTCTCCCTTTAATGTTGTATTTGTTAGCAATGGAGACAACGAAGGCGTCTTTGAAATGATGGATGTAAGTGGCAATCGTGTCATCGCTGACGGAAACGCTTTTTCTTGCTCGAAAGGCTTTCTCTAGACTAGATGGGCTGACCCCCGATCCCACGCAAGAAGCTAGGACCCCAAATAAATCGGATAAGGTATCCCCGTCTTTAACATGTTTTCTCCCGATGATGTCCTTCAGATACGTCTCTTGGCATAAATCCATCAAATAGGATTCTCGGTCTTCTTCTTTTTGCTGATAAACAATGGGAATGCCTCCGGTAACAATGTATTTCTTCCACGCTAAATCCGGAGACAGCTGGCTGCCCGATACGAACTCGGAAAACGATAAGGGGAGCAAATGGGTGGAGGATTTCCTTCCCCGGAATTTCGTCTCGATTTCCGAAGACAGCAATTGGGAATTACTCCCCGTAACATAGACATCGAAATTGGCATGGGACAAAAACCCATTTAAAGTGCCAACAAAAGACTCCAATAATTGGATTTCATCTAACAATAAATAGAACTTCTCCGTGTCATTGGTCACGCTTTTGATATAGGCTCGGAACTTCTTGGAATTAACGACATAGGCGTCTTTCCCGACGCTGATTTTCGTTTTTTCTTCGGGGTAAAAGGAATCAAGAAGATCAAGATGTTCATCGTTATCAAAAGCGAAACGGATGATGTTTTTTTCCTTCACCCCGTCCTTTAACAAAGAGCCATAGAAAATCTGGTTCATCAAATAGGATTTTCCACTTCTTCTTGCTCCGGTAATCACTTTGATTAATGCGTTATTTTTCTTGGCAATTAACTGATTCAAATACCATTTTCGGTCAAAATACATAGTCGATAATTCTCCAAGTCTTTGATTTTTTTCGACTACATTATATCGCAATGACCCTTAATTGCAAAATTCAAGTCGAAATTTTCCAAAGTCTTTGATTTTTTTCGACTAGAAAAAGGGGATTATTAGATAAACCCTAGAAGGGTTTCGCTCTTCTTTATCGATCTATTTCCTTATGGGGCAGGAATTATATTTTCCCTCTATTGGGATACCAATTTCAACGTTCTTTTTTATCAAAGCGTTTTCTTGAAAATTGGGGCTTTTTTTGTCTAGAAAACTGGAATTAAACTATAGAGCGGTTATGAAGCAAACGCAGAAAGCAGCATGGCATCCGTCACGGGGCCTTTCCCTCTTTTTTTGGTTTGCTTCCATGCCAACGCGTGTTGGGGAAACCCAGAAAGGAATCATTTCATGAAACACGTTTCGAAGAAGTTTTTCGTTCTCGCCCTCGCTGTTCCCGCGCTTCTAGCAAGCTGCGGTGGCGTTCATGGCAACGCCATTGACGCCAAATGTGACGCTTTGCCCGAAGGCGCTTATGTCTACCGCGGTCAGCAAAGCGCAAAGAAAGTCAATTTCTATTCCGCTGTCATGTACACTCTCCGCGACCAAGCCCGCGAATTCATCGGAAAGAAGGCTTTTGGCATCACCAAAGGCATGACCGAAGACCAAGTCTTGGCCAAGCTCCATGAAGGCGAAGCTGTCTGGGGACATATGTCCAGCACTTCTAGCGCCGGCACCGTCTATCCGACCTATTACCTCTATCAACACGGCTATACCCTCGGATTCAAGACCCGCGAAGAATATAACAAGCTCTCTGCTGATGATAAGAAGAAAGCCGTCATCGGCATCAACCAAGCACAATATCCGGATGGCGTCGATATGCTTATGACCGGCACGATCGATGTCTCCTGCGGATTCATGGATACCCGTTATGGCTCTGCTTTCGTTCAAAAAGACGGCAAATACGAAGGTAACGAGAACCTCTTCGCCAACACCTACACCGTCGGCATCACCGATCCGATCATGAACGATACGATCTCCGTCCGTGCGGCCCTTTCCGACGCCAAGCGAGAAGCCATCTGGACCGCTTTCTCCGGCGCGACCACCGATGGCGATATCAAGACCGAAGATACCGGCGCTTGGTTGCTCTACCAAATCTATTCCCACACTGGCTACGCCAAAACTACCGACGCTGCTTACAAGGCCGCCAAAGACATGTATGTCTGGCAGCAAAAGCAAAACGGTAAAGACATCACGATCAACGAAAACCCGAAATACCCGGCGAAAGAGACCACGGACGCTGACAACGAAATCAACATTAAGCTCGTTCCTTCTAACGATGCCCAAACCCTTGAAAGCCGCGCCAAGAAACTCGAGCCGATCCTCAACCGCTTGGTGGGCAACAAATTCTCCTTCAAGATTGGTGTTGGTACCAAAGACGGTGGATACGAAGCCGTCACCAGTGCTCTTGCCGCCGGTCAAATCGACGCAGCCTTCCTCCCCGCTGGCAGCTATGCTCAAGCCTGCGCTTTGAACGAAGGAAAAATTCAAGTCTATATGTCCGCGACCCGCGCTGGATACAAAGTTCAAGCCGAAGACTTCGCCGGTGACACGGAAACCAGCATGTTCGACGATGAACACAAAGAACTCCAACGCAAAGCGATGAACGGCGAGGTTAAACCCGACGGCACCGCCTGCTAATTTCGATTCGATAAGATAAAGGCTTTTGCCCCCTTGGGTCCGCCCAAGGGGGCTTAGGCACAATTAAAGGGTGGTGTACCTATGGTTGAATTCAAACACGTCGATAAAGTCTATCCGAACGGATATAAAGCCCTCTCTGATGTCAATTTGACAATTCACGACGGGGAGTTCGTCTCAATCATTGGGTTATCGGGCGCGGGAAAAAGCACATTGATCCGCTGCGTGAACCGCATGCACGATATCCAAGGGGGAGAATTGCTCGTAGATGGGGTGGATATCTCGAAACTACGGGGCAAGGCCTTGCGGATGGAACGAAGGGGCATTGGAATGATTTTCCAGTCCTTCAATCTGGTAAAGCGTTCTACCGTTTTCAAGAACGTTTTAGCAGGGCGTGTTGGCTACCATAATTGGTTTGCCACTTTCCTTGGCTTATATAGCAAAGAGGAAAAGATGCTGGCCTTACGTTCCTTGGATAAACTAGGGATTTTGGATAAGGCCTATGTCCGTGCCGACCAGCTTTCTGGCGGCCAGCAACAACGCGTTGCCTTGGCTCGCGCCTTAACCCAGGAGCCCCGTTTAATCCTCGCGGATGAACCGGTCGCCTCCTTGGACCCCGTGACCACCTTGTCGGTAATGGAAGACTTCACCCGCATCAACCAAATGGGCATCACGATTCTAGCGAACATGCACCACGTGGACATCGCCAAAAAATATTCCACCCGCATCATCGGGGTTAAAGGAGGACAAATTGTTTTTGACGGCAAGCCCGAAGAGGTCAACGACGAAGTCATCAAGACCATCTATGGACGCGCTTTGAATTCCAACGAAACCTTAAGCGGTTCCCTTGAGAAATGAGGGGATTATGAAGCCGAAAACCCAAGAAGAAATCCTGGAGCAGGCCAAGAAGGTCCAGCGAAAGGAAGAAAAGAAAAAAGCCCGAAAAGAAAAATGGGATTCCCTTTTCTATTACAACCAAACCTTGGATATCTCTCCCGCCCAAGACGGGTCGATGGTGAGAACGATTCGCAAGAAACGTCCGATCTTCCCAATTGTAGCCATTAGCCTTGCCGTCGCCATTTTTATCGCCTGTTTTTTCACGGTAGATTACAGCGCGAGGATGGTCATTCACTGGGAGGAGATTGGTGGTATTTTTGTTTCTTTGTTCACCCCAAATAAGAATTCGCTGGGGAATTCCGCGGGATATTGGAATTACCTTTGGAACAAAGCCGTTCCCACGATTTGGTCCACAACGGAGATGTGCTTTATCGGGACGTTGATCGGGTCGATCATCTCGATTCCGGTTTTCTACCTTTGTGCTCGTAACATCACCCATAAACCCGCGGTCTACCAGCCCTTCCGCATCTTCAACGCCTTGTTGCGCACGATTCCTCAGATGGTCATGGCCATCTTCCTCCGCTTCTTCTTCGGACCCAACATCGTGACGGGTATCGCTTCGATCGCCGTCTTCACCTTGGGCATCATGTATCAGCTCATGTATGAATTCATCGAGACCTTGGAGATGTCGCCTTTTGAAGCGATTCGTTCCAATGGCGGCGGACTCCTTCAGTGCATCCACCTGGGATTGCACCCTGAAATCCTCCCGATGTTTTTTGCAAACTTCCTTTATACCTTCGAAATCAATATCCGTGCTTCCGTGATTTTAGGTTACGTCGGAGCAGGCGGATATGGGTATTTGCTCCAGCAGGAATTCGGCGAATCCCATTATGACTGCATTGGGGCTTTGCTTATCCCCTTGTTCATCGAAGTCATCTTGCTTCAAGTTGTTTCCAATATCTTGTCGAGGAAATCCAGATGAACGATATCTTTAAATCTATATCCGGTTATACGGGACTCATCTTCTTAGTCCTAGCCATCGTCATGATGATTATTGACGAGGTGTCTTTAAAAAAACCCAAGCATTATGAATCCACGGACGCAGCCTACGCAAGACGCCCACAGAACTGGATTCTCTTGATCCTATTCGGTTTTGCTTTGCTCTGCGCTCTTACTTATGTCCATTTTGATTTGGACATGAATTATTATCTCTCTAACATCGGGGGCAATTTTGGCGAGGGATTCAAAAGCATTGGGATGCTGTTTGATTTAAGCCATCCCACCTTCTGGCAAATCTTCTTTGGATTTGGGGAATACGAATTCACCGAATCGGTCATCTACATGATCATCAAGACGTTTGGCATCGCCTATATCGGAACCTTCATCGCTTCGTTAATCGCGATTCCCTTTGGGTTACTCGCTTCCCATAAGCTCTTCGGCAAATGGGCGTGGATCAGCGAAATTATCCTCATCGTCATCCGCACCTTCCCCGAACTCGTATTCGCGATTTTATTAATTCGTTTCTCCGGCTATTCCTTCCTTTCTGGCGTTTTGGTCATCGGCATCCATTCCATTGGGATGATCGGCAAACTCTACGCCGATCAAATCGATGGGATTGAGATGGGACCCTTGGAGGGCATTTATAGTGGCGGTGCCTCCAAATGGCAGGCCATCCACCTTGCCGTCATGCCCCAGGCTTTGCCGGGTCTATTATCGGTTGCCTTATATCGCTTTGACATCAATATCCGTACCGCGACCATTTTAGGCGTTGTCCTTGGCCTAGAAGGTGGAATTGGTTATTACCTCTCCATCCAAAGCACCCATTACCATGCATTGGGAGCCTGTATCTTTGGCATCGTGATTTTGGTTGTTGGCATCAACTTGCTCTCCTCCTACCTCCGTAAGAAACTCGTTTAAGCCCTATGCATACGTTAATTTTAATGGCGGGGATCCCGGGGTCAGGGAAATCCACTTGGTGCAAAAAATACCAAAAGGAACACCCGAACGTTTTCATCGTCGACACCGATGAAACGAGAAAGAAAATCACGGGGTCCTATTTGGTGTTCCCGCCGAAAATGGAAATCATCTTCGACGAGATGATTCGCGAAACCAACGAAATCTTCAAGGCCTACGAAGGCCAAGAATGCACGGTCATCGAAGATTCCATCTTCCTCGATGATTATCGTCGGGAATATTACATGGAGCGGATTCAGGGTTATGACAAAGCCATTCTGTTCATGGTGAAGATGCACGATTATTCGATCTGCTATAAGCAAAACAAGATGCGACCCAAGGAGAAATGGGTCCCCGAGGACGTGATGGATCATATGAGGGAAATCTATGTGGATCCTTCCCCGAAAGTCCGTGCTTATTTTGACGAAGTCCGCGTTGAGTGGTGGAATTAACCGGAAACAAATAACGTCATAATGACAGCTTTTGCTTAGGACTATTGACGATAAGAAAAAACGCTATAAAATAGAAAGGCGCAAGGAAACTTGCAAAATCTCGGTATCCGTCGCCGTATAAATCGGAGCTTTAAAATCTCGGTATCCGTTGCCGTACAAAGCGGAGCTTTAAAATCAAGCGGGGACGTCCTCTAAAAAGGGTGATGATCCCCACTTTTCTTTTTCAATAAAACCGCAAGCAAAAATTTTTCGCCAAGGGGTATTGACGATGGGGAGAAATGCCCTAAAATAGAAGTCGCAAGGAAACTTGCAAAATCTTGGACGGCCGCTGCCACATAGTGCGGAACTTTAAAATCTTGGACGGCCGCTGCCACATAGTGCGGAACTTTAAAATCTTGGACGGCCGCTGCCACATAGTGCGGAACTTTAAAATCAAGCGGGGAAATATCATCATCTTAAGAGAATTGCATATCCCCGCTTTTCTTTTTGCCTGAAAGGAGCCATCCAAAGTATGAGCATTCATCTTTTTTCCGTGTCCGACGAATACATTTCGCGACTTTCTACCATCGATCACAGGGTTTTATCCAATCACGAAAATGACCGAAAACACAATCGTCCCTATGTTGGTTTTCTCGTCTTTATCGAACCCTTTCACTACTTCCTTCCCCTCTCCTCAAAGGACCCTAGAGATTATGGGGAGGATGGCAAACTGAAGCCATCCACCCAAACAATCCTTCGCATGGTTCTTCAAAACGGAACATTTTTAGGGAAGGTTCTGCTTAACAACATGATTCCAGTCCCACTAAGTCAAATCCAAGAGATTTCCTTGAACAAACACGCCCGTTTCTCAAACCAAGAAGACAGCAATTACGGGCTGCTTTTGATAAAAGAGGCTCGTTGGATTGATGAGCACAAAGACTCCATCATAAAAAAGGCAAATTGGGTTTATCGATACAAAATCAATGAAAAGAATCGGGCTTATTGGTCCGGAAGAAAAGTACCTGGATTTTTAAAGGCAACCGTCGATTTTAAAAAAGTGGAAGAATTTATGATTCAGAACTACGACGGCGAGACGCTTATAGAGAAAAGCAAACTGCAATCCTTTGTCCTGAAATAGTAAAAAGGACCCCGTCCATGCGAGGTCCCCTGCCGAGAATCGGTCTTATTTGCTGGAGTTATTGTTGCTGTAGTCGAAGACGAGCGAGTACGAGACGTTGCCGTTTTCGTCAACGACTTTGCGGAACGCGGCTTTGGCTTCTTTGCCGTTTTCAGTCTCAAGAGAGACGCAATAAAGGGTTTCGCCAGATTCTTTATCGACGCGCTTCTCCATCTCGAATTCGAGCCCGCCGATTTCATATTCGATCTTGTGGGATTCGCCTTCGGATTCGATGCCGATCTTGAAGGCATTCACGGTCACGCCGTTAGAAACAACGCGATACGCGAATTCCATTTCGGCTTCGCCTTCTTCGATTTCGTGTTCTTGGGTAACGGCGACGTAGGAATTTTCACCAGTCCAAAGGGTGAAATCGACGTTGGATTCGCTATCTTTACCTTCGGTTTCGGCTTTGATCGTGCTACTAAATTTCCAAGTGGTGTTTTCATCGATCGTTGCAACACCTTCAAAATTGGTGGTGACTTCCGTTTCATCCTCTTCGGTTTCCGTTTTCGAACCGGTCATGTTGTAAAGAAGGGTGTAGGTCTTTTCTTTGCCAGAAGTATCCGTGTAGGAAATGGTTTCTTGGTAGTGGTAGGTCACTCCATTGGATTCGAATTCGCCTTCGACCTTTTCAGAATTGACTTGGAATCCATTCTCTAAGAAGAGATCGAGGGTCGGAAGGATTCCTTCCATCGAGAGGTTGAAGTTGAAGTCAACCGAGGGAAGGGCGGCGGCGCGAAGTCCCGCGGATGGGGCAAGAACAGCGGCCTGTTGGATGGCAGAGGCGGCTTGGAGGGCCATGGTGTCCTCCGGGGTTTGAGCGGCAGGGGTTGCTCCTCCGTTGCATCCTGCAAGCATGACCCCCGCAGCAGCGGCGGTCATCATCGTCATGAGCACAATTTTCTTTTTCATTTTAGGTTTCTCCTTTTGGTGCTTTCACCTATAAATACGAGCGGGGAGAACCTTTTATTGGAATTTTTGGAAAATTTTTAGAAATTTATTTTTTGGGAATCGTAAACGTAATTTCTTATGGCGCCCTCTACATAGACATGAACTTCTTTAAAGGTGATTTCTACAGGAGGAATCTTCACTTCCACGTCGAAGGTATAGACGTTTTGGGAATAGGTAATATTTTCGAAAGAGAATTCGCTGCTACCCACTTGGATTTCAAAGGAAGTCTCCGCGCCTTCGTCATCGCATTCAAATTCATAGGTGAACGATATGGTCGGATCTTCCCGGGTCAGCGCGTCTAATCCTTTATAACGTTTTAAACAGAAGGAATTCTCGCTTTCCGCTTCTTCGGTCTCGTTAGCCTTTTCTACCACGAAGACATCCCAAAGGGAGGAAGTATTCACAAATTCCATCGAAATCTCTTCTTCAGTTTCGTTTCCTTTTTGTTCTACTTCTTTCTTAATCGTCGTCTTATAAGAGGAATCCCCCTGGACGAATACACCGGAGAAGATGGAGGACGTTGGATTCTCCATAGAACTTAAATCCCCGTAATAGAACGAGAAAACTTCTTTATTTAAATAAGAATAATGACTGACGTAATCATAGGACTCGTCTTTTAAGGTATACGGCTTGTCTAACTTCTCGCTGGAAATGACCAGATCATTCGGGGTGAATTCATAGCAAGAGGTGAAGAAATCAAAATACTCATCCAATTTGGATGCAGCCTTCTTCAATGGTTCTAAATAGTCTTCCGTCTCCGACAATAGGTTTAATTTCTTGGCCTTAGGAGCAATGGACGTAGAAGACTGGCCGCCGTTAAAGGAAGCAAAAGAAACGAGTTCACGAAGAACCGTAGGCGAATTGTCCGGCGCATAGGGGACCTGGGAAGAGGGAGAAGAGGGGCGAAGGAAGATGCCCAAGCAAATGCCGGCGGCCGTTAAAGCTCCAACAAGAGGAATGCCGACGAACCAGCCCGTTTTCTTCTTTTTAGGCAGGAAGGAGGGATGGGGTTTGCTTGCCTGCTGACGTTTTTGATAAGCAGCAAGAATCGAATCCGCGGTCGTTTTGATTTGATAATTCTCATTTTCTTGAACCGCGTCTACGATTTTCTTATCGTCTTCAAACCGTTTCATAGGGAATCTCCTTTCTGATTTTCTTAAGCGAATTGGAATAGGACCAGAGGATGGTGCCGAGGGGTCGCTTCTTCCACTCAGCGATTTCTTGGAACGACATCTCGTTCATCACGTGGAGGACGAAGATTTCGAATTCTTTGTCCTTCAGGATGCCCCGGATTCTCTCTAGCAGTCGTTCCGCGTCGAGGTTGCTGCTTCGGTCTTCTTCCTGCCCTTGGGTATCCCAATCTTCATCCGTTAAGTAATCGTGTTTCTTCTTTTTCAGGGAATCGAGAGCGAGGTTGCGGCTGATGACCATCAGGTAACCCATAATGGAGGCGCCTGATTTGACTTCATCCACCGTTTCGAGGAAGCGGACGAATGTCGCTTGGAGGATGTCTTCGGAATCCTCCCGCGATTTCGTCAAGGCGTAGATGTTGTAGAAGATGGGCCGTTTGGCCTCTTCATAGAATTCGGTGAACGAGGAAAAATCCTTCTTTTGGAAGGCAGGGAGGTACGATTGCAATTTCTTCTCCTGCTCGTTCATCATAAGTGAATACGATTCTAAACGTGTTTTTATTGGAACAATAAGAAAATTCGTTAAAAGAAGGGTTTTTAGGCTCGAAAGTATTTCGCGTACCGGCCCGATTGAACTAAGCGAATTTTCTTCTGGGCCAATAATTCCTTCAGGGCCTTTTCAATGCTGTTCCTGGTGTAGCGAAATAAAATTTCTTCCAAATCGGCTTTAGAAATAGGCAAATCCGAATCCGTCACCGCCTTAAGCACTTTTTCCGGACAAGTCCCTTCCATTCCGTTAATGGAGGTCATGTAAGTCAATTTCCGATACCCTTCTAAAATTCGTCCCAAAAGGTAAACCACGAAAGGCGTGGAATCGTTTTTCCCTTCGTTCCAATTTAAGCCTCCTTGATACAGTGAGTCATAGTAGCCATCTAAATGACGGAGGATTAAATAGGATAATGGGTAATACAAGTCGAGCTCATATCCGTACTTTAAAAGCAAAAAAGTCGTTAAAAGCCTGGATACGCGACCATTTCCATCCGAAAAGGGATGAATGCAAACGAAATGCAGAATGAAATTGGCAATCGCCACCAATCGATCCGTGACGGGGTTCGACATTTGAAGATCGAACTGATATAGCAAATTTCCCATCAAACCACGCACTTCTTCTGGACTGGGCGGAGCAAATACCACGCGGGAATTCCCCTTATCGTCTTGAGAAACAATATAATTTTGTTGTTTTTTGTAAACCCCGCCGAAAGCCGGATTCCAATCTTCATAGAGAACGCGATGAAGCCTGCAAATAAAATCCTCGTCCAGACGTTGGAAAGCATAGGTTTTGAAGACAAGTTCCAAAGCTTTGTTGTACCCAAAAAGCATATAGTCTTCATAACTAACAGGGCTTTGATGATCCTCAAGTAATTCTTTTTCACGATTTGGGCTCACCTGAATGGATTCAATCGCGTTCGAAGAGGTTGTGCTCTTTCTTTTGGATTGTTCGTGTAAACGATTTAGACGTTTTAGTCGAGGCATGTTCGCATTAGAACCACGATATCCCTCAATCGAACGCACTAAAATTTGAACTTCTGGCTTTGCTGCAATAGGTAGGCATTCCGCTTCCAAATCAAAAAATCTCATGCCCTTATTCTAATGGCCAATCCTTAAAATACAATTCCAATTAGGTATTTTTTGCCAATTTATACCTAATTAAAATTCTAAACCGTTCTTATCAAGCAGAAATTCCTCGATTACCGTCGAGATAATTTGTTCTTCCGTGGCCCAGGGTTTTAGTTGTCGTAGACGGCACCATGGGCAACAAACCCCGTTCCTCGAAAGGCTAGTGTTTCAAGCAGCCAACAGGGATAACAAGAACCCCGTCGTCACGCCGATACCCATATTCCGTGGCCGTAATAACCATTTTTAGGGTTGGCTTTAAAAGGGGGCATTGCTTTTCTTTTTCATTATAAGTTTCGATCAGTCTTTCTATTTCGCAAAGATGCTCGGCGCCTTTGTCAATTTCATTCCCGCCTAATTTAAATTCAATTAACGCGTAACGCCCATCCTCTAAATGCAAAACGCCGTCTGCTTCTAAACCATATCGATCATGGTAATAAGACATCACGCCATTTTGCGGTTGAGAATAGATTTTTAAATCGCGAATGCATAGCGACTCGAATAAAAATCCCAAAGTCTTGAAATCACGATAGAAATATTCTGGCGACAACCCCAAAGCGGCAACCGCAATGGATGGGTCGACAAGATTTCGTTTCTTTCCACTTCTTAAATTGGACTTGCTACGAATTGCAGGACACCACGCGTCGATATCCTCAACAATGTAAAGATCCGACAAGGCACGAATATAGTCGGAAATAGTGGCATCGGAAACGCTGAAGTTTCTTTTGACGTCCGCGTAGATTGTTTTTAATTCCGCTAAAGTACAAATGTTTCGGGAATAAGACTGGAGGATTGCTTTTGCTAGCATCGGATTCCTGTTGGTTTTATCTACCCGGGAAACATCCACTGAATACGTTTGTTTAAAAAGTTCTTTGGCGATCATCTGTTGCAAATGAACATCGCCAAATTGTATAGCCCTAGGCCACCCACCTACGCAAATGGCATTAATAACATCTTCGATTTTCATGTTGGATTTGCATCCAGAAAAAGAGGTGGGATTGGCAAACAGTTCTCGGAGGCTGACCTCTCCATTCGAGCGCCCTAGCTCATATAGGCTCATAGGATTCATTCGTATGGTCGCAATACGTAGGGTACCGGTGTGTGGCGTATCAACTTTTGCCGAACTCGAACCCGTCAAGTAATAGGACCCAACATCCTCGGGGTGGTCATCACAATCCTTTCGAATCGTGCCCCAAATTTTTGGGGCATCCTGCCATTCATCAAAAAGTATAGGCTTAGGATCCTTTAAAAATTGAATAGGGGAAGTGGAGGCAATCATTAAGAGGTTTTCTCTTTCTTCTTCATTTTGAAACTCAATGATGGTTTTTGCCCTTTGTTTGGCAGTCGTGGTTTTTCCACAGCCTTTTGGACCGACGATATTTACGGCATTAAAAACGGACGTCACATCATTTAATACCTGATCAATAATACGCTCTTTATACATAAAATCCCCTTTGCATGAATTATATCGAATTCATCGAATATTTAAAACCTTATTTTTAGTTTTCGTTGCTTTTCATTTTGAATTTTCGTTGTATTTTGTTTTGAATTTTCGTTGCGTTTCGTTTCGAGTTTTCGTTGTATTTTGTTTTGAGTTTTCGTTGAGGGGGTCCCACCACACTTTATCAGCGGTTTTTAAAATTTTGGACCAGCAAACGTTCTCTAATGATAAAATAACGGCGGTATTTAAGCGAAGCTTATCAAGACAAATAAGGACCATATCAAAGGAGCGTTTTCCATGAAGATAAAAGCAGTATTCAGTGACTTTTCCCATCGCTTTGCAGAAAAAGAAATTCACGTGGATTCCAAGGAACCCATCAATACCTTTATCGACGAGAAAAACCCCCAGCAAACCATCAAGGGTTTTGGTGGAGCCATCACCGCTTCTAGCGCGGCCGTCTATGAATCCCTGAGCAACGAGAACAAGCAAAAGGTCATCGATCTTCTTTACGGAGAAGACGGGCTTCATTACAACCTAGGAAGGCTCACCATCGGAAGTTGTGACTTTTCCCCCGTCCTTTATGATTACAGTTCCAAGGATGATTTAAGCGACTTTGATCTTGCTTATGATAAGCAGCATATCCTTCCTTTCCTTCGCGACGCCTTTTGCAAAAAGAGATTAAGTCTCCTTGCCAGTTGCTGGTCTCCTTTAGCCAAATGGAAAACCAATAACGATAAATGTCACGGGGGAAAATTAAAATCCGATTGTTACGAAAAACATGCGGACTATATCGCTCATTACTGCCAGGAAATGGAAAAACTAGGCTATCCCATCTCCGCCTTAACGATTCAAAATGAGCCCGAAGCAACCCAGACGTGGGAATCTTGTCGTTTTGACGAAAAAGAGGAGGGACGTATGGTGCTTTTGCTACACGAACTGCTTCCTTCTACCCACCTCTATGTATGGGACCATAACCGGGACGTTATGTTTCGGCGAATCCAAAACCTATTCAAAGACCCTGCAGTGGAGCAAGCCACTTATGGGGTTGCTTATCACTGGTATGACGGGGATAAAAACAAGGAAATCGCTAGATGTCGGGAGAAATATCCGTCCAAAGAATATCTATTCACGGAAGGGTGCATCGAGATTTTGAATTTACCCAAAGGATATTTAAATAATGAGAAAGCCATATGGGCCAGCGCGCTTCGTTATGCAAGGAATTATCTTTTGGACCTCCAATATGGCAGCAATGGGTTCGTGGATTGGAATGTCTTGCTAGACGAAAAAGGCGGCCCTAATCACGTGGGCAATTATTGCGAAGCCCCTTTAATGCGAAATGGGGATGCCATCAAAATCAACCCCTCTTATTACGCGATTAAACACCTCAGCGCTTTTTTAGACCCCGGTTGTTCTATGATCCCCGTCAAATCGGAGAAGGGTCTTTTGTGTGTTGCAGCTATGAATCCTGATGGAAGTTTATCTTTCGTCGCATTTAACGAAAAAAGCAAAGAAAACCATCTTTGCTTTTCGTGGAAAAACCAAAACTATTCCTTCGATGTTCAAAAAGACGAAATCGTTTCTTTGCGAATCAAATAACCAAAGAAAAGCCCGTTAGAAAATGGCATCTTCGCTTTTATCGTCAAAGAGGTGAATTTTGGATTCTTTGAACCGGACTTGGATTTTGCTGCCCGATTGCATTTTCCGATCCGCGGGGCATTTTGCTTCCACCTTATTCCCGTTCCACAGGAAATGAAGGATATAATCCGCTCCCAGCAATTCGGAAGTTTGGGCGGTCATTTCCAATAGATGCTTCCCGTCTTTTTCTTCCACGTGGTACCCAATATCCTCCGGGCGAATGCCAAAATAGATATCGTGTTCTTTGCTTTCTAGCACGCTTTCGGAATGGTGGATGTCTTCTTCTAACGCGGCTAAGCTCACTTCCAAAGAATGCTTAGATATTTTGGATTTGCTATCCACTAATTCCGCGAGGTTCGAGGCAATCGCATCACGTTGTTTCTTCTTTTCTTCAAGGCGAGTTTGATAGAACTGATCATGAAGTTGGATTTGTTCTTCCGTAAGGGGGTAAACAAAATCTCCAATGGAAAGAACGCCATCCTGGTAATGGGCCTTGATAATGTTCATGGACGGGTTGCCGATAAAGGTAGCCACGAATACGTTTGCAGGATGATCATAAATTTGTCGCGGGGTTCCAATTTGCTGGATTTGTCCTAATTTCATGACCACGATACGGTCCGCCATCGTCATGGCTTCCGTTTGGTCGTGGGTCACATAAACCATCGTGTTGGAAAGATTTTGATGAAGACGGACGAGTTCGCTACGCATCTGAACGCGAAGTTTGGCATCCAAGTTGGACAAAGGCTCATCCAAAAGGAAGATTTTCGCATTCCGCACATACGCCCTTCCTAAAGCGACGCGTTGACATTGTCCACCGGAAAGTTGGGTGGGTTTACGATCAAGGTATTCGACGATTTGAAGGGCTTCCGAGGCTTTCTGGACGCGATCATGGATTTCGGATTTCGATAGACGCACCTCGTGCATTTTTCCGTCTTCGCCCATTCTTTCTTCTTTCGTTCCCTCTAAACCGAACGCCATGTTTTCATAGACGCTCATATGGGGGTAAAGGGCATAAGATTGGAAAACCATCGCCACCCGTCTCTTCTTGGGTTCTACCTTGTTGACGTAACGCCCATCGATAAAGAGCTCGCCGCTAGTGATGTCTTCTAGTCCCGCGATCATGCGTAACGTCGTGGATTTGCCGCATCCCGATGGGCCGACTAAAACAAGGAATTCCCCTTCTTTGACGTCAAGATTAAAATCCGACACGGCTTGAACGCGGTTGGCATAGATTTTGTTGATATGGCAGCAGGATAGAAATGCGTTTTCAGGGGCTACATGTTCTTCCTTCTTTTCTTTTTTCGCCTGGGCTAAAACCGAATAGTAATTCGCGTTGCGCAGTTTTCTCGCCTCTTCTTCTTTTTCCCAGTCCGTTTTTTCCCGTTGGACCGCTTCTGCTTTTCTCGCAGCTTTCTCCGCCCGATAAGCTTGCATCTCTTCTTTGCTATAGGCGGTGCCGTCTTCGTGTTTCTTATGGAATAAATTCATGGCCGGCCTCCTTTAATCGTTATAAGCATACATGCGAACGTAGTCCACTTGCATCGATGCAGAGGTAAAACTGGGATCGGGTTCTCTCCCATTATCGAAATTTCCGCCTACTGCCATATTAAGGATGACATAAAAATCCTTGTTGAACGGAGCATCATCATCTCCAGGATAGGTTTTCCCGCCTTCTGGATGCCACGTTCTTCTTGGAACCGTCAATTTCAAATGGTCGTCCACGTAAAAATCCATCTGTTCTTCGTTCCAAATCAGGTAATACGTATGCCAATCTTCAATGGTTCCTTCCCCATTTCGCTCGGAAAAGGAATAGGCGCCGGCCTGATAAGCGTGATTGCCATTGCGGTCGGTGTAATGCAAAGCGCTGGAGGTCGTCGTGCTGGAGGATCCCTTGTTCTCCATGATGTCGATTTCTCCACAGGTGGGCCAGCCATTATTGGCTTCTGGCATCATCCAAAAAGCAGGCCACATGGCATTTTGGGCGGATAGTTTAATCCGTGCCTCAATACGGCCATAGGTGGTAAAGGCTTTTTTGCGCGTCGTGATACGGCTGGAGGTAAAAGAATACCCGTCTTTGGTTTCTCTTCTTGCCGTGATCGTCAAAACCCCATCGGCGACACTTACGTTTTCGCCTTTGGTGTAATACTGGAGTTCGGAATTGCCCCATCCGCCTCCGCCGACTTCATAATTCCAATTCTCTTCGTTGAGAGAGTCGCCGTCGAATTCATCGTTCCAAACTAAACTCATTCCATCGAATTCGGGGAATTCGGGTTTAATAGGCCCATTCGCACAGCTAACAAGTGCTAAGGGGAGAATCGCTAAAGCCCCTTTTTTCATAAGGAATACCCCCGAACGTAATCAATTTCCATCGCAGCGGACACAAAATCCGACGGGGGCAAAACGCCTCCATCGAAATTTCCTCCAACTGCCAAATTCAAAAGGAGGTGGAAGGGGCGATTAAAGGGGGCCCCGTCTTTCTGGCTATACCCCTCGCCCCACGTCGAACTAGAGACCGTCAAAAAGGGAAAACCGTCTACCATCCAAACGATGGAAGTATTGCTCCAAAGAATGGAATAGCAATGCCAGTTCGTGATGGAATCCATCGTCATCGAGGCTGTTTTGTAGGTATGGTTGCCCTCGCTATTCTGGGCGTAATGCAAGGCTCCGCTAGTTTGATTATCCACGCGGCCACGGGCTTCCATGATGTCGATTTCTCCGCTTGTTGGCCAGCCTTTTCCTTCAAAATTATCTTCTGGCAGCATCCAAAAAGCAGGCCACATCCCGGGGATCGCCGGCATTTTAATCCGGGCTTCGATATAGGAATTTCGGAAGAAGGCAACACGCCCCTTGGTCCGAAGTCGAGCGCTGGTATAGGCATAATCACCCACCTGTTGCTTCTTGGCCGTAATCAAAAGCCGGCCTTCTTTCACCGTGGCGTTTTCTTTTTGGTAATATTGCCTTTCGGCATTTCCCCATTCCCAGATTCCGTATTGGCTTCCGTTCCCAATCATCGGTTCCCAAATCGAGGTATTAAGGGCGTTCCCATCAAATTCTTCTTGGAAGCTTAATTTCGCTCCATCCGGAACATAATCAGATTTTGGCGTGGTATCGCTAGAACTAGAAGAGGAACTAATCGACGAAGACGAAGATTCTTCCGGAGAAATCGGCTCATTGGAAGAAGACGAAATGGATTCGAAAGAAACGGAAGGCCCCTCTACTGTAGAAGTTCCCTCTGCCGTATCTGCCTTGTCAGAAGAAAAGGAAGAGGAGGAATTTTTGATTTTCGTAATGGTGCACGCGGATAATCCGATGGACAAAACGGCGACGGCAAATAGCGAATTGGGCCTCATTAGGACAAGACCTCCACGTCGATTTCTTGAACCTTGCCTTCGCGAATCCGTTCCGCAAGTTCGCCACAAACGCAGGAATACGATTTTCCTTCGATTTGATAAACGAAGTGAACCCCTTCTTGATAGAGGTCCAAATCATGGGGGTTATGGTACGTCACCTTGGTTTTCCCTAAAAGCAGGAAAGACGCCTGCTTCTTCTCATCAAAGAATTCGTGAGAAAGTTTGGGCTCTAGATGGAAGGTGAGAAGACCATTTTCCACCGAGAAGAGATGTTCTCCAAAGAACAAAAGGACCACCATCTCCATGAATTCGGCATTCGCCCCGGTGAGTCTAGCTTCAAAGCCCTGACCCCATTTAGAAGAATCGGGGTTATTGCTAGGAACAAGGAAGGAACTCGCTTCCGCGGGGTCTCTTCCGTAGACATGCGGATCCATGAAGCAGACGAAATTCACCTTCGCCTCTTGGTAAAAATCCTCATAACGTTCATCTTTTAATAGACCCAGCAAATACTTATAGGTCATGTGAAGGAAGTTGCATTCCCTTTCTAGCCAGCCTTTCGTAAAGGCATGGACGCGGCCGATTTCAAAGGGGGCATCCTCCAAGGAAGCGCTGGTTTTGTAGAATCCTAATTTAGGGTCGTGAAGTTCGGAATTGCGGATGGCTTGATAATCTTCTTCTCCCATCGTCCCATCATGGAGTTTAAAGGCTCTAGCCGGCCCTTCAAGGAAGGAAGGAACCAGGACGGTTTGGAAGGAAAGGGCGCGAATCGTTTCAAAACCAAGATGATTTTTGCGGCCCAATTTTTCGTAACGATCCACGTTGTGAATCAAGTAGGTGGGTAGAATCCCCTTCCCCATGGCTTTGGCTTCTTTTAAGCCTTGGCTAAGGATTTCTTCCATTTCGTCCAATAGGCTTAAGGCTTCTGACATCGGAATTAGGGTTCGATTCGATTCCGCGTGATAACGATAAGCAAGGCGTAATTCTTCGCGAAGACTGGTCACACGATCCCAATAGGTAAACGAATCCATGGTCCCGTTCTTTTTCGCTGCGAGGTTCGACTTTAAGCCTTCAAAAAGTTTGGCTTGCTTAGGAAGGAAAGAAAGGGATTTCTCTGCAAAAGGAGCGAAGTGCTTCTTCGCGTAACGGACCAAACGAAGCAATTCCACAGTTTCGGGAATGGAGGAGGCGAATAAGCCCGGCAAACCATTCATAGCATCGTTCCAGCCTGGTTTTTCACATTCCATTTCAATGCCAATTTGCTGGCTATCCAGCGTAGAGAATTTCACGCAGATTAAATGAATGATTTTTTCCGCTAAAGTGGAGGTAACACGCAGGCCATTTTCATCCACCAGCCAATGGGTGGTGCCCATATCAAATCCCGTGGAATCGCAATAATCTTTGGCCGCCTTTAAGTCGATGGCCCCATATTGACGGGGATTTCCATCGGGATTCAGGCAATATTTTTCGCTGCGAGGTTCTACGTAAATCGGGGAATAGAAATAGGGGTATTTCGTCCCAAAGAAGAGATTTTCTTCTTTGTCTGGATAAACGGAAGAGTAAGCTTCCAACAAATCCAGATTATAATCCCAGTGATCCACCCAATAGCCTTCGGCAAAATTGGCTTGGGCTTCTTGATGGCAGACGCAGAGGATTTTATGGAATAGCACATCCACGTCCCCCTTATTTTGATATACGGTATCCCGTAGATAGGTATAAAGGGTGCTCGGTTCAAATCCTTTTAAAATCGATCGGATGTCTTTTTCGTGGGGAACCTCGTTCAAGAAGGAAAGGTCCGCATCTTCGTTTAAAACGAAAACGTTGGGCTTCACATTAAGAGGGTTCTGCCCATCCATTTGGATCAGGGAGAAAAAGAGTTGGATATTGTAATCCCCGACATAGGGGTGGAAATAAAGGTCGCTGCGGCGATTTTGATTCACATCGCGGAAATTGCCTGGACCACTCGAATAATAACGAGCTGGCATCTGGAAGGCGTTATAGTCCCGTTCCATATCGCCATGCTTCCGACCGTAGACGTAATATACTTGGCCATTAGGTAGAAGCATGGGGAATCCGCCACGAAGGCCATTATCCAAATAGCTTTGTTTCACGTAACGGTCAAAAACAGGGTAACCCGTATGCACTTCTGCCGGCTTTTCTAGTTCTTTCAAAAGCAAGGCGGTCTGTTTCCGATATTCTTCGGCCTTTTGAACGCCAAAATCCTTCAAGGCTTCTTGGAATTTGGCTTCGTCATCCCACATGCCGTAGATTTCGGCAAAGGAATAAGACCCCTCTCCTTCGATTTCCACTTCTTTATGAACGAAGGCACAAGGCAATTTATTTTCGGTTTGTTGGGTTTGCCCTTCAAATTGCAAACCGTCCTGGTCCATAAACGGATGAGCCGTCATTAAGGAGGGGTCAGAACCAAACACGCAGGAAGGATCCACGATCGTTTTTAAGAAAGATCCGTTTTGATCCACCGCGGCGAAGCCATGCCCATCCTTGGATTCTGTGACGATGGGGTTGTCCCCCGTCGACGTCTTGAATTTAACAAATGGTTGGTTATTCTCGTTACCACGAACGACGCAATAGGCGGCCATCAAAAAGACCATTTCCTTATAAACGACGTTGCTTAAACCATGTGGGAAAAAGACCGGTAGGCCATCGAGGATTTCAACCCGTGCTTTTTCCTTGGTTTTGTTGGTCAATTTCACTTGACGTAAAAGCGCAGGGAAAGAGGAATGGGAAACCGTCGAATAAACGATTTCCATCCGATAGGCGTCATTTTCTTCTTCAATGGAGAATTCCGATGCCCGAATCCGCATCGTACGTTTGCAGGCGGCTTCGCCCAAGAAAGGGGTATAGGCTTTTCCGTTCCATTTCAAAAAGGTACGGAAAGACTTAAGAGCAATATTTTGATAGGCAAGAGTTGCGGAATCAAATGGGGTAATCGGGGTATCTTTCCCCGTAACTCCAAAAGAAGATAGCCCTTGCCCTTGATTGCAATAAAAGGCCCACAGGGGCTTCCCATCTACCCCCGCAACCGCGGGAAGAAAAGAAGCAAACGTTTTGGCGTTCTGAAAGTCTTCGATAACGAAAGAATCATTTTCATAAAAATACTGAACCATGAGGAGCCTTTCTAAAGGGGGCGATTGCCGCCCCCTCGTTTAGGAATGATGTAATTTATTCCGCTAAAGCAACAAAGCTATAAGCGGATTTGAGGGTTGGGACTTTTCCGTCTTGGATGTTCCATTTGTTGGTGTCGAAGGCAGAATAATTCGAGGCGACTTTCAAACCGGCATTATCCAAAAGCTGGTTATTCGAAAGCGTGCCTAAATCCGAATCACCGGACGTCGGCTTGTTTTTGGCGAGGTGGGTGTGTGAGAAATTCACCGGGCGTGTCGTCCCACTCATCGGGGTGATTTGGAAGCTGCGGGCAACGCAGTTTTCAATCGTCCCCCAGGTTTTGCCAGCAAAAGCATAAATGCCATTAGATTGAGAACCGTTGGAATCGAGCGCTTTTCCGCTGCCATCCAAGGCATCGCGATCCACCGCGCAATACTTCCACCAAGCATTGGTATCTTTGTCCTTGAGATCCCCGTGATCCCATCCATTGCCGGTTTCGCCTTTGTATTTATCGTCAAAATCGACGTAAATACCGGGTTCTTCAATGGTAACTCCTCCCATGGTTTCGCGACCACGAGAGCCAAGTTGAAGATTGGTGACTTCACTGATGACGTTATGGATGTTGCCGCTGCCGGCGCAAATGCCAGCAACCCCGCCCATATTGCAGTCATCGTCGTAGAAATGGGTACCCATTTCGACGGAGCAGGAATTGGCGACATAGCAGTTTTCAATCGTCCCCATGACGTTGCCAGCGATAACGCCACAAATCGTTCTGCCACGGACTTTGATGTCTTCAAAACGGGTGTTGCGGACGATGCCGGAGCTTCCAATGACTTGGAATAACCCGATGTTGTCACCGGCCGTATGGCCTTCATGTTCAAACATGGTTCCCGTCTTGCTATAAACGTTGTAGTTAGAAGAGACGCTATCCGCATAATAGACTTTGGCGTTTTTCACCGCGTGTCCATTGCCTTCCAATAGGCCATGGAAATAGGCGTTATTGGGGTCCGCTTCATCGGTATACCAACCAAGCGGCTCAAAGTTCTCGATGCTGCTCAAATCAATATCGTTAGCAAGAACATAAGACCCTTGAAGCGATACGGAATCCTTGCCAATCGCAACGAAATCCTCTGCTGTCTTGACGATTTTCGTCGCAACAAGGGCAGAGAGAGTGACCTTGCCCTTGCTCATCGCCACCACGATGGATTTTTCTCCCGTACTTTTGATTTTCCCCAAGAATTCATGGGATAAGGTTAAAATGCCATCTTCGTAGCAGTATTCGCCTTTTTGGGCTTCGGTGCGTCCGCACTTCACGCTTTGGATGGCTTCGGGGATTTCCACTTTCGCGGAAACGTTTTCCGAAGTGCCGGTTTCAAAATAGATGTTGTTCCCTTCGAAAATTTGCTTCCCTTTTTCAAGGCTTACGCGACTGCCCCCACCGCAAGAACATAACATTCCTATGGACAAGGTGAGCAGGGCAAAATTCTTCCATTTCATTTTTCTCATATCGATGTTCTTCTTTCGTATTAGGCTTCAGTGACCGTGATGCTATAGATGGTGAAATCAATCGTCGTGACACCCGTGACCGCAGCAAGTTCAAAGGTCAATTTACTGGCGTTGGTTACAGCTCCAGCTGCATAGGAGAGAGTTGCGGTTTGACGGGATCCACTGGTTAAGTTTTCTGTTGCTCCAATGGGGTTATTGTTTTCGCAGACTTGAACAACGCCGCCTTGGCCATTGATTTGATAATCCACGGAAATGGTAACCGTCTTACCAGCAGTTCCAGCAGGAGCCGGGGTGAAGTTGACCTGGATGCAGTAAGATGCTGAACCCGCGGGCCACGCTTCTAAATCTTTGATGTGATAAGACCCGTCCGCAAGCGTTTCCTGTTTATCCGCGGGAATCACCCAGCCCGCTTCCGCGGCGTTGAGCCAAGTGGTAGGGGCCAAGCATTTCTTCAAATAAAGGGTGGTATCCGCCGTAACAGGGGTCGACAAATCAAAGGCTTTAGTTAAGGCTTCGTCGGTATACCAGCCAAGGGACTTGTAACCAAAGGGGATCGCTAATCCGTCGGGAACCTGCGTGGCTTGACCTTTAACGGGATTTGCCGTTCCAAGAACGGTGGATCCATCTTTGAAGGTGACCGTGAAGGTGTTGCTTGCATCCGCGAATTCTGGAACGAAGACATAATCTTTGGTGATGGCTAGGGTTTCAGACCAAGCGACTTCTCCTGCTTTCCATCCTGCAAAGACCTTGCCTTCCGGGGCAGTGGGGGAGGCAGGTGCCGTGACCGTTTTTTGGTCTTTGACTTCGATATTTTTTAACGTGGTTTCGCCAGAACGGAATTGGACGTTATGGTATTTGGCTCCCGGGGTTTGGTCCTGAATGGAAACGACTTTCAATTCATAATGGCCCGTTGCCAAGGCTCCGCCGCCATTAGTTCCTAATTGAAGGCTGATGGTCGTGGCACCGCCATCGACATCATATTCCAAGACATTTTCGCCAATGGCGATGACTTTTTCTTGTGCGTTGAGTTGGATTTTTCCTGCAACAGGGGAAACGAAATTCAATTTAACGTGGATGGAATCTCCCGCTTCTCCATAGGGGAGCTTATAGAAGATTTGTCCGCCATACCAAGCCCAGCCTGCGGTGAAATCGAAGGAATAGCTGTTGCCGGATTTAACGGTGTTTTTGATTTCACCACCATCGCCTGCCCAATAGGCAAGTTTGCCTTTAGCAAGGGAAGTTTCTTCCCCGTAACCGAAATTTCCTTCATCGAAGAAAACTTCCTTGCCTTCCACGACTTTATCTTGAAGGGTGACCACGATTTGCACATTACGAGCAGGCATCGTGAAGGAATAATCGCCGTTATTTCCTTCTAGAACCTCGTCATTGGCCTTGACGGATTTTAGTTCTTTCTTCGCGTTGGCCACTTCCAAATGGAAACTGACCGTGCTGCCTTCCGCATAGCCTGTTTTGCTAAGACCCGTGATTTGATAATCTGCATTCGCAACATACAAAACCGAATAGGTCTTAACGGGTTCCTTCGAAGACTCTGAGGAGTTCTTGTCCGAGCTCGTCTGGGAGGAGGTCACTCCTCCTGTAGACGAAGAGGGTTGATCCCCACACGCGACGAGGGCTAGCATGCTAGCCGCCAAAATAAACAAACCGGATTTTTTCATGGATAACTCCTTTCTAACCTTTTAGACCGCCGACGGTCGTATTTTCCATGATGGTTTTATTAAACAAAATGAAGATGAGCAGAATGGGAATGATCGTTAAGAGAATCATCGCAAAGAAGAGGGGGTAATCGCTGGAACCGCCGTTATTGATCGCGGTCTGCATGATGTAGATGCCGTAGCTAATCGTCGGCTGCTTGCTGAGGTAAATCGAAGGGGTGAGGTAATCGTTCCATAAGCCAATAAGGCTAAGGACGCCAACGGCAATCATCGGCCCTTTGGCCATGGGAAGCACGATTTGGACGAAGATGCGGAAGTCGCTGGCCCCATCGATTTTGGCCGCTTCTACATACGTCCAACTTAAATTCTTGAAGAAGGAATAGAGGAGAAGGAAGTTCGTTCCAAACCCGCCGCTATAAAGGAAGATGACGCCGATGACGCTATCCATCAAGCCCATTCCTTTCATAAGTTGCATTTGGCTTGGCAAGGACCCAACAATCGGAACGATGAGAGAGAAGATCACGACGGAGAAGATTAAGGAACGGCCAGGGAATTTGTATTTGGCCACGACCCAAGCGGCACAGCTGGAGGTGATGACGGTGGCCAAGGTTCCGCCTCCTGCCACGAGAACAGAAGTCCCCAGCATTTGAAGCAAGTTATACCCATTGGTATCCGTGCTCGAATAAGTGAGGGCCTTGGAGAAATTGCTCCATCTCCATGTTTTTGGGAGGGACATGGTGTTTTGAGCGTATTCTAGAGGCTTTTTCAGCGAATTGAAGAATAGCCAAACAAACGGGAAGATGAAGGTGGCTGCAAACAAAATGAAGAGAATCGCCATCACCACGAATAGGGCTTTCTCGCCCCCGTGTCTTTTATACAAAAGATCGTGTTTTCTTTCGTAGCCGCTTTGGCGGTTTTCATCCCTTTTCTTTCGAAGGGCTCTTTGGGTGGAATGCAACAAATGAACCATAGAATTAGAACCCCACATTGGCAAACGCCTTATTGAGTCCCCATCTTGTCGCGCAAATAATGGGGGCGCCGATTAACGAACAGAACAAACCAAGCGTTGCAACATCCGTGTAGTTGCCGCCTTTACTGGTGAAATAGATATATTCGCCGATCGTTTTCGTATAGATGTCCGTCGCATCTCCGGTCAAGAAGAACGGCTGGAAGGCAATCGAGAAAACACTCATCATTCCAAAAACGAATAACGTCGTGATGGTTGGCCAGCAAAGCGGGACGATGATGCGGAAGAATTCACGGAAGGGATTCACCCCATCCATTTTGCAGGATTCAAGGATTTCCCGAGGAATGCGGCTCATGCCCGCGGTAAGGAGGATAACGTCATAACCGATTCCACTCCAAACCATGAAAATCCAAACGAACCATTGACGGGAAGTGTTATCAATTTTGAGATTGACAAAGAAATTGCCCGGATCAATCTTCATCCAGTTCAATATGCCAGCGAATAGTCCTTCTGGGGCTAACGAATAGGCATAGACCATACAAAGGATGAAAAGAGGGAAGATTGAGGGGATGAAGAAGATGATTTTATAAAAGGTGGATCCCCAGATTTTCTTGAAAACAAAATAGCTGAAGAAAAGGGAAATCGGGAGGGTGACAAAGCAGGAAATCACTAAATAAACCAAGGAATTTTGGTAAATGGTGTTCTGAGTTTTGTCCTGGAACGACTCAAATAACTGAGTGAAATTACTAAAGAGGGTGGGAAAGAACGAATCAAAGTCATGGTTCCAATCTTGCATCACCCAATAAAGTTTTCCCGTTTGGTCGCTTCGTTGGAAAACAAGAAGCAAAGAATTAAAGTTGACTCCAATCCAAGTGATCAGGAAGTGTCCCACAGGATAAAGCAACATCAACAGAACGAAGAGATAGGTTCCCCATGCGAGGACCTTTTTCCCTTTAGGCTTTCTAGAAACCCCGTTTTGGTTTTTGGCAAATAACGCCGCCATGAGTTTGTCCTAAACCAAATTAGTCTTTCAAACCGGCGCTATTCATCCAGCTCTTCCAGCCCGATTTTGCAGTTTCGTAGACGGTTTTGCCAAGTGCAGCGGAGGTGTAAGCAGACTTATCTGAGTCGGCAGCGCATTTATCGTAATAGTAGGTGTTTCCGATCCACGGCATGACTTTGTTCGTCGTGAGATAGGTGATGGGATTGGTGGAAACGATGTTGATATTTTTCGCGCTTAATTTTTCGTGAATGGATTTCGTGTAAAGATCTTTGGATTCAATCGAAGACAAATCGACGTCCTTGTAATCAAAGGCAAGGAAGGCGCCTTCTGCTTTATCCACGAAGGTCTTGCATCCATCCGCGGACGCCATGTAAGCCAAGAATTTTTTGGCAAGATCCTGATGGGTGGACTGAGCTGGGATGATCATGGAATCCCCGAATCCGACCATGAAATTGACCGATTCGCTGGAGGCGGTGGCCTTGGGGGTCGGCATCATGGCATATTGGAAGTCTAATTCGCCTTCCGCCGTTTTCTCCAATTCATATTTGGCCCACTGGGCATAGGGAATCATGGCCGCTTTGCCCAAAATGAAATCCGCTTGGGCTTGGGGCAAGGTCTTGCTGGCCGAATTGGTCACGCTGTTCTCGGAATTGTTGCCAATCAAATTGAACCACATGTCATAGGCTTGCCAGAATTCCTTGTAGTTGGTGTCCGGGTTATACATCTCATAGCCCGTGGAATAGGATCCATCCGCGCCTTTAAATTGCTTGATGGTATTGAATTTTTCGCCACCGGCAAGTTGGTACCACCATTCAAACACGGGGTAATCCCAATAATACTGACGTTGGCTTCCGCTCCAAGTGAAGGGTTTGACCTTCTCACGGGAACCGCTGACGGTTAATTTCGCATCATTAATCGTTTGGCAAAGGGTGACCAATTCATCATAGGTCGTCGGAACAGACCATCCATTTTCTTGGAACATCGTGGCGTTGTAGACGAATCCACCCGCTCCTTGCGTCCAGCAGGATTTGTAATAATGGGTCTCGCCATTCACCGATAGAGAAGAGATTTCAGCCGCGCCATCCACAAGACGATCCTTGAAGGTCTTATCGCCATATCCATCGATTTTGGTCTCGTAAAGATCATCCATAGTCGCGAGGTATCCGCTGGCGGCATAACGTTGCCAAGGAATATCGTGGGACATATAAAGGTCGAAGTCGCTTCCGTTCTTTAAATCATTCTCTAATTTTTCGAGCAAGGAAGTATCCGTGCGATAGACGACTTTGATTCCGGTCTTGGTTTCAAACTCTTTCGTCATGGATTCTAACCACGCGTCGCCATATCCACCGTTATAGGCACAAATCCAAAGTTCATCGTCTTTGGGGGTGTCTCCACCGCCATTTCCGCCTCCGCAAGAGGCAAGTAAGACAATGCTTGATAAAACAAGCAGAGAATTTTTAAGGGTTTTTTTGTTCATTCCGCGACTCCTTTTCCATTTAAGAAAGCGGTTTCTTAAATTCCAGTGTTAATTATAGAAATCGGAAAATTGTCATGTCAACACGCAAAGTAAAGCGCTTTCAAAAAAAGATTGTCGTTTCGCGCGCTCGATGCTATCTTTCTATAAGAGAAACCGATTTCTTGGAGGACGGAAAAATGAATCATAAAACCTCTCGATTCCCCGTGAGTCTTCTCACCTTATCCCTTGCAGCCCTTGCTTCCTGTGGAGGCGGACACGCCACTTCTTCTCAGCCCACGAAAATTGTCCCACCAACGACTTTTGATGGAACCGCCTATTACGATTCCGTGTTTGAAAGAGTGAGCAAAGAAGAAGGTTCTACTCTCTCTTTCGACGAAAAACTAAATAACGGCAAGCTAGATAATAGCCTTTGGTGGATCCTCGACGCCTACTGGGATGCCGGGGGCCAAACCGATTGGCATAATGGGGTGCGTTCGCGAAACGTGAAATACATTCAAGATGGATCCTCAACGTATTTAGGGATTCGAGGCCGTGGAAATTATTGCCAAGATTCCGACATGGTCAGTGCCAAACAAGGACGCATCAAAGCCGAAGGCGGCGTCATCATGTCCAAGAATTTCTTAAAGCCCGGTCGTTTTGAAATCAACATGCGCCCAATGCCGCGAGAAGGCGGGGTCACCGCGATGTGGACCTATTATTGCGCCACGGGAAACGAAGAAACCTCCCAAAACGAAATCGACATCGAGCTTGGGGGAGATGGGCAATACACCAATCAGTGGTGCACCACGTGGACAACCCATTCTATGAAAGAAACCCAAAATGTCGATGTAACTCAAATCGGCTACCTCAATGATGGGAAATTCCATAAATTCACCTTCGATTGGTATACCGATTATCAAGGAAGCGGAAAGACGTGGATCGACTGGTTTATCGACGGCATTCTCATCCAATCCATTGACGGTGATGCCGTTCCGACCACTGCCATGCCCCTTTGGATCGGGTTATGGCTTCCCTCGTGGGCTGGAAATCCTTATTTCGACACCGACTACATGATTGTGAAAGAGATTTCCTACGTGGAATTCGATTCCGTAAGCCAATATTGTGAAGAAGCCAGGGGAAATCCTTCCTATAGTCACAAAATCCCCAGCGAAATCGCCCCAGAGTCCGTTCCCTACGCGGAAACGAATCACATCGAGAAACTTTCCAACGCCAATTTTGAAACGATAGACGTCGCAAAAGCGGACAATTCCTATTTTGGATGGAAACGGGAAGAATCCTCGATGGGCAACACGGTTTTAGAATCAAACGGCAGTGACCACTACTTTACCTTAAACGCTGCAAATTCCACGGAAGAATACCATGGAGAATATCTAGGCCAAGACGTGAGTTTGCTTTATCCGGGAACAAAGGCAAAGTTCAAAATTGACGCAAAACTCAAAGATACTGCCAGTTCTGGCAATGTAGAAATTTCCTATCGCAAGGCCAGCGGGAAAGCCGTTGGTAAAACCGAAGTCATCCCCGTTTCTTCCACCGATTGGAACGAAATATCGAAAGACCTTGTCGTTCCAGAAGGGGCATCTACCATTCATATTGCTATCACCTCGGAAGAGGGCGGAGTCAGTTATAACAACGCCTCATTGAAACTTGCTTAAATGAGTCAGCAAAAAAAGACGGCTGTCATTGGCGGCCGTCTTTTCGGTTATCTCTTCAAATCGAAGAGGTGGATTCTCCAATGAGCAAGGAAGCGCGAGCTTCGATGATTTCATTGGTCGTCTTTTTCTTTTCGATGAGATCAATCAATTCTTTGGCCAATATCTTTCCAATCTTGGCCGTGTCTTGTTTCACGGTGGTCAAATGAGGGGAAACAATCTGAGAAATCTCCAATCCGTCAAATCCAGCGATAGAAACATCCCCGGGGCAAGTTAAACCAAGGGACTGCAAAGTAGAGAGGGCGCGAATCGCAGAACGATCATCGGGATAAAGAATGGCGGTAGGAGGCAAAATACGACGCATCAAATTCCGGGTGATGTTCGCGACGGAATCTACGTCCAAATACCTCGCCGGAACCAAGGTGTCATCCCGCAAAGCGATACCCGCTTCGTTCATGGCTTCTTTAAAACCCTCAATGCGTTTATCCGTCGCGCGAGACTGCTCACCATGGACAAACACGATGCGCTTATGGCCCAGGGAAATGAGGTAACGGGTCAATTCTTTCATTGCTTCTTTGTTGTTGGAAAATACGCCGGTGACGTTATCATCCGCGTAGTCGAATGCCACGCAGGGAATCGAACTTTCCGTCACTTCTTTCATTTCGGGGTTGGACATGTCGCCGAAAAGCAAAGTTCCCGCCACATTACGGGATACGCAGTTTTCATAAAAACTTCCGTCCCGACCATCGACGTTATGAGAGACGAAAAGCAAATCATATCCTTGAGAATTCAAGTCGCTTTGAGCGGAGTCAAGGATCTCCGTGAATAGGGGCGATTTAAAAGGAGAGATGTCCATTCCAAAATAAGCGAGAACCCCAATATTTTTGGATACTCGTTTGGAAAGAGCTTTCGCCCCGACGTTAGGAATGTAATTCATCTCCTTCATCGCTTTTAAAATGCGTTCTTTCGTTTTGGAGGGGATGGCGGAATAGTTGTTGATCGCTTTGCTTACCGTTCCGGGGGAGACGCCGCATTTTTTGGCGACGTCATAAATCGTTACGTTTGCCATATGGAATGTTTCCTAAAGTTTCTCAAAGTATTGCACGGAAAAATGGCCATTGCAATCGGTTTCCTGCACAAAATAGGAAATATCGTCTCAGTGTTTCCGTAATCCCTTTCTCACAATTTCAGGGAATTGATTTTGATTAATGACCTTGTCAAAAAGGGAATGGGCATAAAGGGTAAATACAAAAGCAGAAAACCCAAACCAAAAAAGGAAAAGGAAGAAAAAAGAAAGGATGGTGGCAAGAAGGTAGGGCAAGAATTCCATGAGGAAGAAAGGAAAGAGGACAAGCAAGAACACGGGGATATTCGTCAAAACTTTTCCCACGAGGAATTTGATGCTATTCCAGCAGAGGGAGAGGAATCGATCCTCGTAAATGGTAGATTGGGTCAAATGAAATAACGAGGAGCACAGGCATAGAAGAAATAGGCCATAAGAAAGACCAGAAAAGCATATCTTCGCCGCATGAGGCAAGGTTTCATCCAAAGACATCCATGCGGATTCCGCTTTGATGGCGAAATATAAAATTCCTAAAAAACCAAAAAGAGCCAGGGACGTACCCATGTTTTTGACGGTCCCTTCCAAAAAATCGGCGCCAAGCATGCCCCCTTCTCCCCACGCCATTTTCTTGCAAACGTAAAAGGTTCCGCCTAAACCAAATCCCGCAATCATAAAACCAAGAATCGCGATGCCATAAGTAAGCAAGACGGAAGCGATGTTGGATGAATCCAATAACCCAAGCGACGTCGCCACGACGATCCAAAGAATCAAAGGGAGGAAAAACAAGCCCGTCAAAATGCTAAGCAGAACAACATCCAAAAAACGATATCGCAAGGTATCTTTCAATAACTCTAGACGCGTATCGGGCAAGAGGCGATCTTCCGTGGGTAATTTCGTTTCTTTCATGCTTTTGCCTCATAGAACTGAAGAAAATAAGAGCAAGCCTCGTAACCGAGGCGATCCTCTTTTCCAAAATGGACGCTTTGAGCAAGGAAAAATAGATAAAAGGACTCCTGCTTATCTGGCTTAGGGCTGGAGAAGGAAAGCAAAGGGGAGAAGTCAAATTGCTGGTTATACGTGGAATCATTGGAGTCATAAAGTTGAAGCCCCCATTCCAGATTGAGCGCGGAATAGGTGTCGTAGTTCTTCTTTGTGCCCTGGAGCATTTCTTTTTTGGAATCCTCGTCTAATGGGCGGAAGAACTCTCCCATCATATCCCGAAAACCCTTCACGTCACTTTCGCTTAAGATGCAAAAGTCGCTGGTTAATCCTTGGGCTTGGAACCGTTGTCCTATCGCCGCTTCTTCGGGATAAACGTGATAGATGTTGCACTGTAAAATCCCTTGGTTTTCAAAGCGAGCAACCATATCTTCCGCTAACGTATTTTCTTTCAAGACATAGGACTCAATGAAGAAGTCCAATTTTTCGCGAGGCTGAATCGCATCGATGGCCCGCAACGAAAAATCTAAAACAAGAAAGCTTAGAAGCCCTCCTCCTAGGATTCCCCATCCAAAGCGGACAAAGAAATCGCGAATTGTTTTCTTGCTAGGACGGAGGTTCATTGTTCTTCCTCCCATCCAATCACGATGTCGTTTTTTAATAAAAACCGGTAGGAACTCCCTGGTTTCAATTCGATCTTCTCATCCTTTTGAACGGGGATTTGCAACGTTTTTTCGTTTTGTTCCACCCAAAGAATGCGGCAGACAACCCCCTGGTGGGTTTCTGTATATTCGCCTATTTTAAGAAAAATCCCTGCTTCAAAATTTTCCTTCTTTTTGGGGTTCGTCAAAAGCTTGAGGTAAACATTTACCGGCTGATAAAGCATGAAAAAGGAATAGAGGAAAAACGTAATACAGACTACGGAAAAGGCCGTAGTTCCAATCACCCACGCGATCATGGTAGCGCGGGTTTGAAAAAAGAAGCAAAAAAGGAAACCAAGGAAAAATAAAGCCGCGAATAAAATGGCAAGCAACAAACCAATCATCCTCTGTTTTTTTAATGCAGATATTTTTTCTAGATCGTCAAATCGGTTCATCCATTCCATTGTAATCTTTGAGGGGGAACACGTCCACGAGAGGGGAAAGAGTTCATTGTTCTTTTCTCTGAAAGCCCTTACAACAATTAAATTTTATGGTATATTTTCGAAGGGGAAACCGTTTTCCTAAAATGAGGAACTACCTTATGAAAAAATCAAAAATTCTCTTAGCTCTTACCACTTCTTCATTGCTATTAGCGGCGTGTGGGTCTACTCCCTCTCAAAGTTCCTCTAGCAATTCTAGCTTTGTAGACAATTCTTCTACGAGTTCCGAAAATGAAACCAATTCAAGCGAAAGCGAGTTCTCGAGTAGCCACCCTTCTTCTGAAAGCCCTTCTTCTAGTGCTTCCTCTAGTAATTCTTCTAGCTCCTCCACTAGCGATATCGATATCCCCGACCCAGAACCGGTAGGAAATGTTCTTTTTGAAGGAATCGGCACGACACATTGGCCCGTCGGTCATTATTTCCACGCTTTAGACGGCGTAACCGCTAAAAGCCAAAATGGCGTGGATTTAACGGATTGTATTCAAATGAAAGGTTTCGTCGACTATGGAAAGAAAGGCGAATATGTCCTTACTTATTCGGTAAACGAAAATCAGTCTTCTGGATCCGTGACGCGGACCATCATCGTGGATGATAGTCCTTTTGTTTATCCTCAACGCATTGAGCGAGAAGGGGAGGATCGAATCGTAACCTTGGGGCAAGGAAGCTATCGAACTGGCAACGTTCCTTCTGCTGATGGAGACAATGAAAACCTTTTCAAAAGAGCACCTAACCCCGTTAATTTGGATGCCCGCCTCTATAACAAAGGCGCCGTGCCCTCCAATCAATTCTTCACGGGGATGATGTATGGAAATAATGGCGGATCTACTGTTTTATGCATGAACCCCCTAGACGTTTCTTTCAGGAATGGCTTCCAAATTTCCTGCAGAGGAACGGGATTCACCCAATATTTTGATGCTCCTGATACAACGGGAGCCAAGCAAACCACGATGGAGAATTTCCGGCCAACCTTCACGGATATAACCCTCGCTCCCGTTGGACTAAAAGGGGCACCAAAGGTGTTTGTAAGCGATTATAGCGAATCCTCCGTCGAACTTTCTTTACGCACTGTAGAAAACGGAGAAGATGAAATGGTGTTTAAAGGAAGTGAGGCTTCCCCTTACGCCTTCTTTGAAAGCAAAACGTCGAACCTTCAGATAAATCTCCGCACTGCAGGATGCACAGCACCCTATGAGTTCTATACCGTATCCGGAGAAAAAATAACGGGTTCCTCCTACAAAGGGGAGGCATTAGTAGTTCGTTATCCTAACGTTCATTACGGCTACGCCACCACCTTCCCAAGCTCCGCGGTTGGAGCCGCCCAATATCAAGACCTTTGGTATCTTGTTAATGTTCCAAAGAACTCCACTTTCGCCTTTAGCCAAGGCTCACAGCTCAATGCCGCATTCATGGCTCAAGTGGATTTGACGCTAGGAGAAGGAAATTTGGTTTCCGTCGCTTCCATAAACAACGTGGAGGAGGCTCCTTTCTATCACCAACACGGTTATTCCGTCCCCTTGTCCCTTCATTCCGAATATCAAATCGCGGGGAAGACCGTAACAACGAAATTCCGATCCAACCGACAAAATTTCACCGAATCCAATGAAGCGGGTCTATTCTCCCTCTTCCCCCATCAATGGAAGAAAAGTGAAGCCGTTCCTTCAAAATACACGAAAAAGACATTCCGTGGTGCTAGCAAAATGCTTCCCGCCCATACGTTTGAGACGAAAAACGATTTCTATGGCGTTCTCCCTAGTTTTGTTCTCCCTAACGGTGTCGATAAAAACGCCTTGAAAGGGTGGATGAACACCCTTTTGGACGATACCAAGCTTTCTAGCAACGTCTCCCTTGATTGGAAGGATTCCTCCAAGGATTTTGCCAATGCCCCGGGGCCTTACTGGAATGCCAAGGCTCTTTATCCTTTGTCCCAAGCCCTTATTGCCGCGGACCAAATTGGGGAAGCAGCCCTTCGCGATTCGCTAAAAGGTCGTCTTAAAACCTTGTTAGTAGACTGGTTCACCTATTCGGGGAAGGACGACGTTCGTTATTTCTTCTTTGACGAGAAATTTGGCTCGTTGCTTTATTCCACGAATAATTTCTCCAATAACACCCGTATTTCCGATCACCACTTCACTTCCGGGTACCTTGTTTTTGCTTCTGCAGTTCTTGCCATGTACGACTCGGTGTTCTTGAGCCAATACGGATCCATGGCCAAACTCGTTCTTCAGGATTACATGAATGACGGCTCGAACGAAAAGATGCCTGTTTTGCGTGGATTTGATTCCTATGCAGGGCATAGTTGGGCGGATGGAATCGGCGATTTTGGAGACGGGAACGATCAGGAAAGTTGTGGAGAGGCCCTCAATAGTTGGACGGCAGGATATTTATTGGCAAAAGCCCTAGGAGACACCTCTCTTTCCAATGCCGCCGCCTATGGATTTGCCACGGAAATGACATCGATCAAGCAATATTGGTTTAACTATGACGAAGATAATTGGATCGACTCCTTGTCCAATTACACCCACGTCATTGGAATTCTTTGGGGTGGAAAGAACAGCTGTGCCACATGGTTTGGTTCGAATCCCGAATTCATTTACGGTATCCATTGGCTCCCAACCGGAGAATATCTAAGCCATTACGTCATCGGGGAAAAGGAAAAGGCCGTATTCCAAAAAATCTATTCTGAAATGGAAAGAAAATGCGGAGGTGCCCCCAGAACCTGGTTCTCCAACATGTGGGCAGTCGAAGCCTTGGTCAATCCTTCTGCCGCGATGAACCAATTTGATAGCGTGAAAATTCAAAACGACGATTATAAAAACGAATTAATCGGTTCCTATTGGATGGTGCATGGCCTCAACACATATGGGAACAAAGACGTTGATGCCTACTTTGACCCCAGCACCTATTGCAGTGCGACCGTTTATAACAATAACGGGGTGCGTCGTGCCATGGTTTGGAACCCCTCTTCTTCCAAGGAAACATTAACTTGTCACGTGAATGGGCAAACCAAAACCATCCAGGTGGAAGCTCATTCCTTCACGAGTTGTTCTTTATAGCCCACGTTTAAACGATTTTCCCTTCTTCTTTCCCGTGCCAAAAAAGGAAATGATTTATGAAACAACAGGGAAACAATCCAGGAAGTGTTGATGGGAACTTAATAAAATAGGAAACCGCTTTCGAAAAATGACGTTTTTTGAAAAAAAGATGGCCTATCATCGTCAAGAAAGCGGTTTCTAAAACTTATTGAAAAACGGGAAACCACATTCTATTATTGTTACATAATATGGCTTAAACCATACATCATTTGCAATGCATCCTAAACAAAGGGGCAGAAAGGAAATCAGCAAAGATGAAAAAGAATTTAAAAGTTCTCTCCATCGCCATTCTTGCGGGCTCATTGGCAGCCGCAGGCGTAGTGACCGCTACTTATTTTGGCGGAGGATTGAAAAATGCTCTTCCGATGCACGCGGAAGAATCGAACACGATGATGATTCGTGTCTCCGCAGCGGACATCGCTGCCGGCATTAAAGAAGGAAAAGCTGGTGAATTCATCGTTTCCGGAACGAAATTCCACGTGGACGGCGCTTCCGTCGCCGGTTCCACCGTCACCATTTCTCAAGGAACCCTTTATAACGTTGATTATTCAGGTTCCACCGTCTCCGCGAACAAACGCGCTGGCGCTGGTTTCCATAAAGTTGTCATCAATAACATGGATTCCAAAACCGGAGCCAACTCCACGTTCTTTGATTACGGGGAGAAAAACATAGGTAGCCAGGCGATTGGGGCGGTGAGCGAAAAAGCCTACCAACTCAACACCGTCGTTGATGGAACCAATGCAAAAAAGGTCTTTTTCGCCTTTGGCGCTGGGGAAGGGACCTCTTTTAGTTCCATCGATTTCTATTACACCTGCGAAGACGCCACCCCGAAGCTTTCTGCAATCAAAGGAGCCAATGCGATTTCTGCCGGCGAAGATATTACGTTAGAAGCTGTCACGAAATATGCTACCGAAGCCGCCACATTCGAATGGAGCTCTTCTAGTGATGCCGTCTCCATCAAAGCCAATGGCAAAACTGCTACCATCCACGGTGAAAAAGGCGGCGACGCTGTTATTACCTGCAAGATGACGGATGGAGCCGTTGTTGCTTCGCTAACTCACGCGATTAACGTCAAAGCCCAAGCCGCTACAAAGAAAGAAGTTGTCTTCTTGGATACCTGCGCCGTGGAAGGGGCAGGCGTGTTCGTGCGCATTAATGCGAAAGCCATGGGATTGACCTTCGAACAGCTAGAAGCCATGGAGCGTACGTTAGAAATCACCACGGGTTCCTTCTCCATTACTGGAAATCACTTCCAAGGTGCTCCCGAACAACGCGAACTTTACATCACAATGAATGGCGCCCCTGTTGGCAATCCGCTTGCCATTAAGGTGACCTTCAAAGACCCAGCCAATAACGTTGTTTACGAAGGCACAGTCAACTTTAAAGGTGACAAAGTGGCTCTTCCGTTAAACGTCAGCGGCGCGACCTCCGTCAAAGTAGGTGCGACCGCCGAAGTGAAAGCTGAGAAGGGCTTCTATCTTGATGGCGATGCAACCTTTGCATTCGAAAGCAAGAACCCGGAATTGTTCACCGTTACCGCGAATGGTGGCGTTGCTACCATCAAAGGCGTAGCCAAAGGACAAGGCAAGCTCGCCATTACGATGACGCTTGCCGGCAAAACTTACACCGCCGAAAGAGCAATCACCGTTTCTCAACCTTCGACCGAACCCAAAAACGCCTTGAAAGTGAATAACGGCAGCATCGTAGGCGCTGGCATGACCCTCATGGTGGATAACAGTGTCCTCAAAATGACGATGGAAAATGCGAAAAGCTACCAGTTCAAAGCCAAATTCACCCTTTCCTACATTGGAGACGGCGAATTTAAAAATGAATGCGCGGGATATTTGGGCGATTCCAAAGTCACTGCAAACGACTACGTCATTCAAAACACGAATAACGGCCAAGTTCAACTCTATATCGTAATGAACGTTGGTTTCCCCGAAACCTGGCCCTTGGGATGGGACGTCCACGTGGATGTCACCGATCCTAGCGGCGAAGAATACGTCATTCAATGCCACTTCCGTCAAACCACCTTTGGCGAAGGAACCTTGAATTAATTTCAAGCCCAACAACGAAAACGAGCCCCGCATGAGGCTCGTTTTTTTGTTCTCGCAAATACGTTTAGCGATACAGGTCTTCTAACGAATATAAGAGATACCTGTAGTGATTTTTAAGATCAAAACCATTCTTCGAGAAGAATCCGTATTGAACCGGTTTCAAGGTTGTAGACGCGACTTGTTCCAGTTCTTCTTTAATAACCTCATCGTTCAATGGCGAGTTCGTGTATTTACATTCAAAGAAGACATAGCCGTCTTCGGTTTTCCCAACGACATCAAACTGACCGTTTTTTCTCTGGCTTGGCTGATCGTACCAATAAGTGCCGATATCCATCAACATTGGTTCCAATTGGCCTTTTTTATTGAGACGAATCAGGAATTGTTTCGATATTTCTTCAAACGTTTTTGGCACAAAGAATTTCTCAAAATCCTCATGGATAAATTTCTCGTAGAAAATATCGTCATCAAGGAGGGCGTGCGCCGAAGCATTCCGATAAACAAAATGATAATAGAACTTCACGCAGGAATCGCTGATGCGATATCCCGATTTTTGCTTATCGTTTTTATTATTGATGGGGGAGACGTATTCCACTAAATCCATCTTGGTTAGTTTCTGGAGAATGCTATTTAAAAGCGGAGAGGACTCCACACGAGACTTGGACAGGATATCCGTATAATGGAACGCTCCTAAGGCAACGGCTTCGAACACTGCGTTCGCACTATTTACCTTTCTTAGTTCCTGCTTTAAATAAGTGTCCAAGAATTCCTTCATGCCCGAGAATTGGCCGCTAAGGAGGCGGATGATATTTTCTTTCGGGCTAATGCGATCATCGATTTGGGCGTTGAAATATGGAACCCCGCCAAAAGCGGCGTACATGCGGACTTTATCTTCGTTAGAATAATGAGGGTAAAACTGCGCCGAATCCCAATAATCCATTTGCCTTAAAAAATCGAGGTTTGAAACCGCATATAAAGGGGATTGTCGTGACTCAAGATGTCTTCCATCGTGGAAATGCTGCTTCCAAGCAGAAACAGCTTAAGGTTGCAGTCCATCGCATGATCATCGATGATGCTTTGCAATTTGGAATCGCAGCCATCGATCAAGTTTTTAAGATAAGGATACTCATCCAAAACTAAGATGATTTCCTGGTCTTTGGAATAGTCGAAAAGAAACCTCACCGCGTCCATGAAAGTAGCAAAAGACAAGTAAGGGTTATTGAAAACACTACGTAACAGGCCCGTCAGCATCTCTACGTTATCCTGCTCGTTGGATTCCTTGCATTGATACATAACGACGGGGCTTTTTTCCAAAACGCACTTGCGAACAAGCTCCGTCTTCCCCATGCGCCTACGTCCATAAATCACGCATCCTTGATACCCCTCTTTGGACATCAATCTTTGTATGGTTTTTTGTTCTTGCTCTCTTCCGATGAATTTCATAATTTTTGTAATTTACGATTTTGTAATTTACGATTTACAAAAATATCATTATGGTTGTTTCTTGTTATTCAAAGCCGATGTTTATCACCCAAAAGAAAATGCGTCAGGTACCACCCAACGCATTCTTGTGATCCAGAAATTATTCAAAGAGCTCTTTCTTTTTGCCAAGGGCATATAAGCTCGGTTTGGGACTCCGCTTCATCGTTTTACGGTCCACTGCAATTAAGCCAAACGTCATGGAGAAGCCCTTTTGCCATTCAAAATTATCAAGCAAGGACCAGTGACAATAACCTAGCACGGGAATCCCGTCTTTCACACAGGAGAGGACCCCGTCGAGGGCTTTATCCACGAATTCGACGCGCTCCCCATCATTAGAAGTCGCAATACCATTCTCCGTCACCAAAATGGGAAGACTCAGCTCGGAATGAACCTTGCGAATCACGTGCCCTAACGCCTCGGGGTAATTTTCATATTCCATCTGGGTCAACCTGGCTCCTGCCGGATTTGGAAGAGGCCCATGTTTTCCCATCAACGTACGGGAATAATTTTGTAACCCAAAGAAGTCATCGTCGCGAATAAAGGGAAGATAATGGGTGAATTCCTCATCCCACACCTTCTTCGTTTCTTTTTCCGCGCCTTTGCCTACTTCTTGAATATCGTGAAGAGATAAGGTGAGACCGATTTTCACGTGGGGGCAAAGTTCGCGAAACACCTTCCGTGCAGCTTCGTGGGCCTTGCAAACTAGCAGGTCGCCTTCTTTGCTCCGTTGCGAGACGAACGTCTGAGGAGACGGGGTGCCAAAAAGTTTCTCGTTTTCTTCGCCCTTCTTCTTCATGTTCTTCATCATTTGATTGAAGTTCATGCCGATTTGGGCTTTTCCTTCCGCGCTTTCTTCTTTCTTATGTGGATGGAACAGACGATAAAAGGGGTTTAATTTCTGCATGAATTGCTTTTTGTAACGCGCGGCAATCGCGGCCACTTGAATCCCCATGTTTGCCTCGTTAATCGTGCAAACGTAATGGAGTTCGCCGCCTAATTTCTCGGCGATATAACGAGCGTAACGTTCAAAATAGGAGACCACGTCCGGGTTTTCCCAGCCCCCCTTTTCAATCAGCCATTTCGGGGAGGTAAAATGATAAAGGGTGACAATCGGTTCTACTCCGTGCTTTTTGCAGCAGGCGATCACATCGGCGTAGTGTTGCACTTCAGCTTCATCGAATTTTCCTTCTTCGGGTTCAATCCTGGCCCATTCGATGCTGAAACGATAGGCGTTGAGCCCCGCTTCCGCGAGCAAGGCGATATCTTCTTCGTAACGATGGTAATGATCCACGGCCACCCCGGAAGGTTCCGAGAACTCCGTGTAGGCCATGTGTTCCATGGCCCAATAATCAGAATGGGTGTTATTCCCTTCGACCTGGTGGGCAGACGTGCTAGCCCCAAGCAAGAATATATTCATCGTTTTTTCCTTTCCTCATTATTTCTTTGGTTGAATCAAATCGTATTCCCCGGGCTCTAGTTCCTTCTTCTCTCCACGCGGGAAAACAAAGAGGGTTTTCGATGGGGTAAGAATATGGAAACGAATCGAATCCCCTTGATAAGCATAGGAGACTTTGATTTTCCCACGGACGGAATCATAGGACCCTTCCACGTTTCCTAGGCGTTCATCGGGCTTTGGAGCGATCCGAATTTCTTCATATCCTGGTTTCAACGGTTGGATGCCAAGGATATAGGCATAATAGAATTCGCCGACAGCGCCAAAGGAATAATGGTTAAAGGAAACCATGTTCGTTTTGCTCATCTTCGACTCATTGACTTTGCCATTTTCTTGAATCGCGTCCCACCGTTCCCAAATGCTCGTCGCTCCACGATGAATTTGATACATCCATCCTGGGCAAGACGGGGACAGCAAAACGTCGTAGGCTAGTTTGGTTTCTCCTAATTCCGCTAATAGGGGAAGAAGGTGCTGCGTGCCAAAGAATCCCGTTTGGAGGCCGTGCTTCTTTACGTTTTGGATGAAGCGTTTGGCCACAAGGGGATATAAGGCGTCCGTCGGTTCCAGGACATGACGGAGGGCCAATACGTAAGTTCCTTGGTAATCCTTGGCCACCTTTCCGTTAGGACGGATATAGGCATGGATATAAGCTTGTTTGGTCTTTTCTAACTGACGGGCATATTTTTCTTCGTCTTCCCTTTTCCCCAGCAAGTGGGCAAGACGGACCAAGACTTTCAAATCCTTGACAAAGAAAGCGTTAGAAACGGGATGGTTATTCATCGCCTGCCACGCGACCCCTTTGCCAAGACTTAGCCAATCACCGAGAGAAATTGCCTTCCAAAGGTTCTTTTTCCCTGCCTTTTGGATTTCCATATCCACGTAACGTTTAATCGGTTCATATTGAGAGGCGAAGAATTCAAAATCTCCATATTGCTCATAAAGCACTTCGGGGATGATGGATACGGCGCTTCCCCACCCCTGCATGCTCATAAAACCAACGGGTTTAGGACCCACTTGGGGCAAATAAGGAGGGACGTTGCCGTCCGGATTATCTTCCTGACCCAAATCCAAGTCGCGGAAGAAATTATGCCAGAAGGAACGGGTGTCGTAATTATAGGTACCCGTCCGGGCAAAGACATGGCCGTCCCCGGTATAGCCCAGGCGTTCATCTCGTTGAGGACAATCCGTAGGAACTTCCACGTAATTGCTCCGTTGGCTCCAGCATAGGTTTTGATAGAGACGGTTGACATCGTTATTATCCGAGTGGAAGTGCCCCGTGCGAACCATCTCGGTATGAAGGGGGCGGAAGGAGAATAGCTTTTCTAAATCCTCTTCTTCCCGAAGTCCCAAGACTTCTACATAACGGAAGCCCATATAGGTGAATTTCGGGGTATATTTCTTCTTTTCTTTGCCACGAGTATAAACAATGCGAGCTTTCGCCGCGCGGAGATTCTCCGTGTAGACGTGTCCATTCTCATCCAGGATTTCTCCGTGGATCAATGTGATGGTTTGACCTTCCTGTAGTTGCTCGGGGTCGATGGAAACAAGCCCAGCGAAGTTTTGCCCCAAATCCAAAACCGTCGATTCGCCTTTGCAAAGAACTTGAAATTTCATCGCCTCTTGCAAACGGACTTCCGTCAAGGTGGGTTCTAATTGGATTGAGGAATCCAAGGGCTCGCTTTGAACGACGCCGATTTCCTTCCCTAAATCAGAGCGGGAGAAATCCACGACTTCCCCATCGTATTCGCCGGCATAGACATATTCAGTTTGATAAGCCGAATCCCCGGGGTTAGAAGCAATTACTTCTTGGGTTCCGTCTTCGTATTCCAGGCTCAGCAAGTAAGAAACACTAGGACGAAGGCCATAGTTTTGAACGGTATTCTCACAGAAGAAACGTCCGCAGAACCATCCTTGTCCCACATAAAGGAAGAATTCGTTCTTCTCTTTGAGGAGGGAAGTTACCTCATATTCTTGGAACAAGACGCGTTTCTTGTAATAGGTGTAGCCGGGTTTGAACATCTGCTCTCCCACCTTTTTTCCATTAAGATAAGCGTCATACATCCCAAGCCCTGATAAAAGAAGACGGGCGGAGCGAAGAGGGGCTTTCAAAGAAAAATCCTTCTTCAGCCCATAGACGTCCCCTTCTACAAAAGGACAATCGTAGGAAACAAAATGGTTTCGTAATTCGTTATTCATGGATACGCCCCCTTTATTTTGAATGATTTTGCAGGTATTGACCGCTAATTTCTAACGAACGAAGCGGAGACCCGTCGATGAAATTCCGATGGGTTTCTAGGATTACGGTATCTACGCCCGCCTCCCTATCGATTTGAAGCAAGGTCTCCAAATCCATCGTTCCGGTTCCCAATTCCATGGAATCGTTTTTAATGATCGGGGTCATATACGGGCCCTTTTCTTTGCTTCCACGGTCATTGATGTGGTGGAGCTTCAGCCGTTTTCCAAGGCGGCGCATAAGGGAATAAACATTGACCCCCGCTTCCGCTGCCCAATAAGAATCGAATTCAAAATTCACCCAATCGGGATTTAAGCGTTCCATCAAAATTTCATAAGCGAATTGGTTCTTCTCCCCCACCCGCTTAAATTCCACATTGTGGTTATGGTAAAGGAGTTCGATTCCGCTTTGAGCCAGTTGTTCTCCGACTTTGTTGAGTCTTGTAGAAAGCTCTTCTAATGCTTTTAAGTCCGAATAATCGAAACGATACATCCCCGTAACCACGATGCGGCTGGTTGGATAATCTTTCGCCTCTTGGATGCAAGCAGTTAAATCCCGTTCCAAGGTTCCTAAATCAAAATGAATGGAAGTGACGCCAAGCCCCGCATCGCGAACCAACTTCTTCCAATCGTATTTCCCCGCCTTCCCCGTTGGCATTCCCGCCAATTTGGTCAACATGCGCACGAAAAAGGATGTGGGGTGAGTCATGAACCCATTGAGTTCGATTTCGTCATACCCCATCGCCTTAACAGAACGGAGAACATCTTTAGTGGCAGCCTCGTTTTTGCAAAGCGAGCCGATCATCAATTGTTGAAAGGATGTTTTCATACTCATTTCTTAATCTTTTGAAGTTCCTTGTTTAACGCGACCACCATATCGGGGCTCACCATGTGCCCCGCCATCTTGAGGTTGGCTTCTAGAGTCATTTGGTCGAGCTTATTCTGCAAGAACTTCGGAATTTTGACTCCTTTAGCTACATCGCCGATTTTTTCCATCGCCTGAGCCATCATCTGGCCATAGAGCTTTCCAGCGACGGGATGATTTTTAATATCGATGACCTTGTCTTTGATAGAAAAACATTCAGGATCAATGGGGTCTTCCATCAAATCGAACCAATTGATGACCTCCACCTTCTGCGGGCAGGTATAGTCCTTGCATGGTTTTTGGACTTTTTTAATTTTCATGGAGTCCGAATAGGCTCCCGCGACCGCTTGAACGGTGATGTTTTTTTCCAAGGGAATTTCGAAAATGAATACAGGCCCCCCGTCTTTTTGGCCAATCAATTGATGATTCACATATAGTTCCACATGTTTTTGGTTGGAATAGACGCGAATCACCGTCTTCTCTTCGTTACGTTTCCGGTAACGTTTCCCGCATAAATGAACAAAAGGTTCTTTAGATAAATAAGCCTTATAAAGATAGAAGGCATCCTTTTTGATTTTGCGATCGAAGGTGACAAGGCCTTTTTGGTTTTGACCTTTCTTGCCCCCTTCGTCTCGTCCATCCGCGCCGAAATCAAATAGATTCCAGACGTGCATCGCCCAAATGTAAGGTCGGGTGGAACGCATTTCCATCATGTGCTCGTGATAGAGAGCTTGATAGCTTTCCGTATAATCGCCTTTAACGGGATGGCTGGCTTGATAAGCGGGGTTTGCATCCGCGCCATATTCAGATAAGCCAATGGCTAAATCGGGGTATTTTTCATGGAAAGAATCCAACCAGGAATCGTTTTCGTCCCATTCCCCTACATACCACCCGTAATAAAGGTTATAGGAACGAAGATCTGGAACGCGAACAAGCGGCGAATCCGTTTCCAGCATAAAGACGTTGGCGGCCGTCGTAGGACGGCTGGGGTCCAAATGATGGGCAAGGTCATTTAAAGCAATATGATTCTCCAAGCAATCCTCGCTTAATCCCCCGGTGACGGTAATTTCATTGGATAAGCCCCACGTGAAAACGGAAGGATGGTTGAAATTTTGAAGGATCAATTCGGTTAATTGGCTCTTGGTATTTTCTTTGGCTTCTCCCATGTGCTCGGAGATATAAGGAATCTCGGCCCAAAGGATGAGTCCATAACGGTCCGCGAGCTCATAGACATAGGGGTCATGTTGATAGTGGGCCAAACGAATCGTGTTCGCCCCCATCTCCAGGACGAACGAGAAATCCTCTTCGTGCATCGCCTTGCTGACGGCGCATCCTACTCCCTGACGGTCCTGATGCATGGAGACCCCGATGAGGGGGTATTCCCGTCCATTAAGAATAAAACCACGGCTAGGATCCACATGGCATTCCCGCACACCAAAGCGAGTGGAAACCTGATCCTCGCCTACTTGGGCATCCAATTCATAAAGGTAGGGGTCGTTTTTCCCGTCCCAAAGATGGACGTGGTCGATGAATAAACGAAGGGACCCCTCCTCTCCTTCTAATTGGATTTCTTGTTTGGCGACTTCTTGGTGAGAGGCGTCATAAATAACGAATTTCGCCTTATGTCCCTCCCCATTTTTCACGCGATACGCCACATCGATATGACCATCAACATGTGGGGTCACAAAGATTCCCTTGCTTCCAAAATAATCCAAATCAAAATGAACCGGATCTGCATAGATGAGGTTCACATCGCGGTAAATCCCCCCGTAGAAGGTAAAATCCGCGCGTTGAGGATAAACATCGCGCCGGGAGCCATTATCCACGATAACCGTTAAAAAGTTATTCTCTTTTAACGCCGGGGTAAGATTAACGCGGAAGGTGGAATATCCGCCTTTATGGGTGAAAAGTAGTTCTCCATTGAGATAGACTTCCGCGACCTGGGACACCCCCAAGAATTCCAAATAGACTTCTTGTCCTTGAGGATCAATTTTTCCTAGTTTTTTGAAATAGGCGCAACGCCCGCGGAAATAGTCATTCCCACCATCTTGTCCGTCTTTATCGTTCCAAGTATGAGGAAGATGAATTCGTTTCATTCCCTTGGAAGAATTCGGAACGTTTTTGCAATCCTTTAAAAAATACCACGAATGGTTGATGTTGATTGTTTTACGCATAAGGCACTCCTTGAAAAGAGCCCTGCCTCGAAAGTCGGAGCAGGGCTTCACTAATGAATGTTATTCGTCCTGCCGAGGCGGATTTTCTGTTGGAATGGTGTCAACGGGTTCCACAGATTCTTGGACGGTTTCTACCATTTGTTCCGTAGCATTTTCCTGCAACGTCCCTTCTTCTTTTTGTTTTTCCGCTTCTTTTTGAGCGGCGATAGAAATCTGAATCTTTTCCATTTCTTCTTTGGTGAGGGAGAACTTTCTCATCGCAAGCACGGTAAGCAGCCAACCAAGGATCGGGAATCCGCAGTAGATGCCCGCGGTGACAAGACGCACCGCCATCGTGCAGGTGTCGCCAGCCATCGGAATCTTGCTGCCGGTATAGCCGATGATACCAATCATCAAAGAAGCAAGGAACGGGGCAATCGCCGAGACCATTTTATCGATGAAGGAATAGACCGCGGAAACCGTGGCGGGCATGTAGTTGCCAGAACGGTAAAGCTCATAGTCAACAACGTCCATACGCATAGCCCCCGTTGCCGCGGAAACAACCATCTTCAAGGCGTTGTTCCCAAGCATGAGAAGGAAGAACAAGACAAGGGGGAGGCCGAAATGCGCAGCCGATCCCTCAGGAACGAGGATGATGAAGATCGTGAAGAGGATGTTCCAACCAACACAAAGCCAGCTCCAGAAGGTCATGACTTTCTTGTTGCCTTGTTTGCCCGCGAGCTTCGCGCCGATGAAGGCAAAGATAATGGAGGGAAGCATTGCGACCAAGGAAATGATCGTGGAACCGACCATCGAGCCAAGAATGACGGAGAAAAGCAAAGTGGAAATAATGGATTGGGAACCCATCGTTTGGGTCAATTTATCCGAGCAGGCCGCGACGATATAGTGACGGAGTTCCTTGTTGCCTTTCAATAAAGACCACATCTCCTTTAACGTGATGCGCTTTTGCTTTTTCAAACCTTCGAAATTTTCCGGCTTATCGTAAGGGGTAAGTCCAATGCAAGAAAGCACGAGAGCGAGGAAAGAGACGCCAACGACAACAAAATTCGAATAGAAGAAGACTTCGTTCGTAAAGGCGTGATCCACAACGGTGGTTCCATCTGGCCCAAATACAGGGGTGCCGAATTTGGTGAGGAAGACCGTGACAATGACTGCGGAGATAATCATTGGGGAGAGATAAGCGTAGATGGTCGACCAAACGCCAAGCATCGGACGTTGTTTCGGATCGTTGGTCAAGATGTTTCCGGTCATATTGCCAACGCAGGAAGAGAAGGTGTAGCCGATAATGTAAAGGGCGTAAATCAAGATGAAGACCGTAACACCGAGAGGATTGGAGAAGGTTTCATCCGCTCCGAAGCTAAAGTTGCCGGCGAAGACATTGCATAGAAGCGTCGTGGCCAAAGCCATGCACCCCCACCCAATAGCAAGGAAGAAGCGAAGTTTGCCGTGCTTTGAATTAAACTTCTCAATCAAGAAGGCGATGATTGGGTCCGTCACCGAGTCAAAGACACGGGATAACGTGATAAGCAATCCGACCGTTGCCGTGGCAATCGCATAGCCAAGATTGCCGATATAGCTTGCATAGCCAAGCAAGACGTAGAAGGACATCTGCATGATGCCAGTCATCTGGCTCAATGCAACATGCCAAGTTTTTGCCCTACGATAGGGACTTTTGGTTGTAGGTTCCATATAAACTCCTGAGGATATTAGCAATATACCCTTTTCGTAAGCGCTTTCTTAGAATATTATTGCTCTAAAATAGCAAACTATTGTTGTTTATGGATTCCTTGATTATCGCGCGTATCTTACATAACATTTTAGGCGTATCCGTATACTCTTTTCCAAAAGGAAATAGCAACGCCTCTTTCTTTCGTTCCATCAATCCCCACCACTTCTCCGTCCAATTGGAGCCGTCCTTTCTCAATGGTTTCCTCGCCTCGATGAAAGAATCGACCTATTACGAATTTATCGATAACCTGGGGCAACGTTCCTTTATTTTTCAATATGAGGGGAATTATTTCTTCATCGGGCCTTATTTTTCCAGGGCCTCGGAAGTAGACTTCTCCAAAGCCTTCAGCGAGAACGGGCTGCCGTATTCCAGTTTGCCCTCCTACCGCGATTACATTTATTCCCGGCCTATTTTGAACCCTTATTTCATTGAGACAACCTGCAACAACGTTTTACGGGGCGTACATTCCTCTTCCTTTTTCAATTTCGCTTACGAAAAAATCGATTTTCGTGCTCAAAGGAAAGAACCCTCTCTTTCTTTAGGCCTCCCTATCGATAGCGCAAAAAAAGAAGCCCAGGTCAATAAACGGTACGACGTGGAACGCTTGTTCTTAGAAAAAATCGAAAAAGGGGATTTGGAAGGGATCCGCAATAGCGCTTCAGCCTTATTCACTTCCACCGATCAAAGCAATGATGCCGCCACTTATTTCTTCGCTAACCCCGAGGTGTCCTCCGCGATGTTCCGCACCATGGTGCGCATGGCTGCTATTCGCAGCGGATTGCCCCCCGTTATTATCGATCGTATCACCTCCAAATACGCCCAAAAGATGCGACAAGCCACCACGCAACAAGAATACATGAATCACTTCGTTTCCTTGGTGGAAGATATCACCACGGCCATTCACGATTACAAAATGACGGCTTTGAAATGTGGGGCTTTGTCCAAACAAACGATTGCCTATATCTACCTGCATCTTGAAACTCATTGGTCCTTGGACGATTTAGCAAAGAAAATGAACGTCAGCAAATCGTATCTAGAGCACGTCTTCAAAGAAGAAACCGGCAAGACCATCCATCGTTTTGGCGAAGAAACCCGTGTAAAAGAGGCGAAGAAGCTTCTATTAGAAACCGACTTGCCCATTGGGGAAGTCGCACACTTTGTCGGCTACGACGATCCGAATTACTTCGTCAAAATCTTTAAACGTTACGAAAAGGAAACCCCCTCTTCATTCCGTAATCACAATAACGCTCGCGACGCGCTATAAGGCCTATTGGGGAAGCTCGGCGATGGTTTCCATGCGAACATGAAAGACCCTGGCCAATTTAAATACGTCTTTAACGTTGCCGTTTTGGATGTTTCTTCTTCTTTGTTTCCAACTTTGCAAACTATCATAGGGTAGCCCCGTTTGCTCGGAAACATATTTCAGGGAATAGCCGTAATTTTCTAGCAAAATAGCAAAAGCGGATTTTTCGTGATAACGTCTTTTAAACTCTTGAACGATTTGAGAGAAATCCATTTCATGAAATAAAGGAAAGAGTTCATACATCTTAGCAATGGGAAGATATAAGAAAATGCATTCAAAGGTTAATCGCGTTTCCAATTGAATACGAAGAAAAGCTTCCGCTGCCCAAAGGCACGGATTATAAACGGGCACATCCTTCAAAGGGGTTTTTATTTCCGAAAGCACTTCGTTAACAAGGTCCTCGTCATGAACAATCGGGGGCAATCCTAAACCATCGTCTTCTAGCTTTAAAAAGAAGGAAGAATAGGCAATTTCCCTTTCCAATGCCGAGGTGGAATAGCCGCAATGATAACCGAGGGATAACACCCTTTCTAAGTCGTCAGTATATTCGTGAAGATATTCAGCGTACATGGTCTTTTCTCATCAAATCAAGAACGTAAGTTTTATCCGGGCTACGAGGCCAATTAAGAACCTCGTTAAATTTAGCCGTAGCTTTGCTGACGATGGAATAGTAACGCCCAACATATTCTTCTTCGCAGGGGATAACACGGTCAAAATGCAAAGCATTCAGCGCTTTTTGAGACATAAAGGCGTATTGCTTTCCCAAGTCACCAAGAAGAAAGATTTCCTCCAAATCATCGAGGGACAATTCCCCCGAAACAAAAGAAGAAGGAAACCGGAAATAGGAATCATCCGCGCGAAATCCAATGACGACGTCATATTCCCGGACATCGATAAAATATTTCGATAGCCATTCTAAAGCTGGTTGATTTCTACGTTCGAAGGAGATTTCCAGTTTTCTAAGGTGCATCAGAATGGCAATCCAATTCAATACGTTAAAAGAATCCTTTCGCGTTAAATCCAAAATCTTTAAAAAGTCCCATCTTCGCTCATCGATTCGATATTGATTAACCACCCCGGCGGTTCCGTTTTTGCACGCCCAAGATTTTGCTTGGTTAAGGTCGGTTGTCATGTAAAAGGAAGGACCGTAATCATTGTGGGGGTTGGAGTCGCCTAATGTTGGATGCTCTACCACTTGCTTGCTTCCATGATAAATATTCATGAATTCATTTTAGCAAAAAAAGAAAAAAAAGCATTGTTTTTTGTACTGTAGTACGTATTTTAGGTCTATTTATTTACAAAAATGGACTGTTGTTCTCTACCGTTTTGCCCTTAACCAAAGCACCGCCATAACCAAACGTCAAAAATTAATGTTTCGACAGCGACGCCTTTTCTTTTCCCGCTTCTCCTCACGGAATATAATCAGTACAACAAACGTGTCCCATGGACAGAAAACCAAAAATTCGGGGAGAAAAAACCAATGAAGAAAGCCACTCTAATTACTGGTGCTGGCAGCGGATTAGGCAAAGAATTTGCTTTGCTTTACGCCTCAAAAGGAAATAACGTCGTTTTAGTCGACATCAATGGTGAAGCCCTCGCTTCCGTAAAAGAAGAAATTCAAAAGAAGGATCCTAATATCGAAGTCTTCACCTTCATCGCGGACTTAAGCAAAGAAGAAACCTATGACGGGGTTTTAGCGTTCACCAAAGAAAACGGCTTGTTTATCAATAACCTTGTCAACTGCGCCGGTTTTGGGGACTGCAAAGACTTTAAAGACATGGAAGTTTATAAGCAAATCGCCATGACAAACGTCTGCTGCAACGCCCTTCTTTATTTCTCAAGAGTCTATCTTGACGACATGCTTGCCAATGACGAAGGACATATCATCAACGTATGCTCAATCGCCGGGCTTTATCCCGGGCCTTATATGTGCACCTATCACGCGGTAAAAGGCTATGTTTATAACTTATCCAGCGCGATATCCTTCGAATTGAGAAATACCAACGTGAAGTGCCTAACGTTATGCCCAGGGCCCTTTAATTCCAAATTCGTCGCCGAGGCCCATAACGACTTCACCTTCAAAAAGAAGAAACCCATCGAGGCCAAAGAGGTGGCCCAAATCGGCTATACCCAATCCATGAAAGGCAACGACTTCTACATCATCGGCAAAGGGAATCGGTTCCAATATTTCATGTCGCGCTTCGTGACGAGGAAAACTCTATTGAAGACAAGTGCAAAGAACCTGAAGGCCAAAATCTAGCCCTAATTTTTCGTCTTTAAAATTAGTCACCAAGGTTTCCTTTCAAAGTTTTGCACACGAAAGAAACCCCCTTTTTTTCGCAACCGACGACCATTTAGAGAACTTTTCATTTCTTAGATTGGCAGTCTTAAAATAGACACTCTAATCGCGTTTATAAACGGCGCGGACTAGAATGACGTAAAGCGGAAGAACTATCCACCGAGCAATTCGGTGGTTTTTCGTCTTCGGACTCCAGCCGCTTGAGGCCGTAGAACTCCTTCCTCTGGCACTTCGCCATAAAGCGATAAGCTTCAACGAGCTTACCACTGTATCACTCATTTTCGATAATATCGAGTCGCCGTCGAAACTATATTTGATGCATAAAACAAATGGTTTCAGGATTTTGGTGCATAAAAAAATTAAATAAATTATGCAGAGACCCGCTTAATAAAGCGAGGACGGCCAAAGGCATGCATCCGATGGAACAATCGCCCACTTCCATGAATCCGTTAACCACCTTCTAAAACCTGCAATATGGTTATTGCGAAGTTATCGTGTCAGTTTTTTCATTTTTATAAATATCTGCAACGTTAACGACGTCGGATTCCATTCGCACGGGCCACTTGGTTCAAATACTTGTCTTCGATTAATGCTCGCGATTGTCTAACTAGTAGTTTACTCACCAAATTCTGCGGCGATTATTCTTCCTCTTCTTCGTCTTCGTATAGGCAGTCTTCGTGAGGAATGCAGCCGTAAAGACCTTCGTCCCTAGTCAAGTGTGGGCCTTTATAAAGAGCATATTCAAGATATGTGCTGCCTAATTCTTCTTCGCCCTTTACCTCGTTGATCAAATAATCCTTCACTTCTTTCTCCAGGCTTATCACTAACGTCAGCTCGTGTTCCCCGTTGTTCAAAATAAAGAACTCTTCCAAGTTCGCGCGTATCACATGTTTTTTGAGGACATCGGCAACTTCATGTTTAAGGCAGCTACTGTAAATCACACATTGGATCAGTCGATGATATAAGGGCAGATACTTTCGATATAGTTCCCTAACTTTTTCAATCAATTCCTTACTTAATTCGTTGTCATAATCGCAATGGCCGTAATTCCACGTCAGATATGGGAACTCAAAGCCTTCCAGCTTCAAAGCGATGGAAACAATGTTGTATAAATAAAATCGAATCGTCTCCTGCTTGTTTTCATAACGCTTCTTCGCGTAATTCCTTAAATCGATTTTCTCTTTTGTGAAGCGAATGAATTCCTCGTCATCCTTGTAAGCGGAATTCACAGAAAAGTCGGTGGTGCAGACAAGGACCTTTGCAACAGGGTATTTGTCAAAGATCGCCTTGAATTTCATGCCATTATGATAAATCACGGCCGCAAAGGGGTAAAATCCGTTTTTCAAAAGGGTGCCAGACGGCTCCTCTTTGCACCCTATTTTATTTTGAAAATTAGCGATGCGAATCAGTGTAAAACATTTTTGCAGGTTTTGTTACATACCGCTTCACTACACCTTTTTGTATTGGTAGCCCGAAAGCAGGCACTCTAATTGTGTTTATCGACAGCGTGGGCTAACAAAAAGCAGTTACTATGGATTCAATCAACACAGCAGCAAATCATTTCTCCCGCTTTTGCGCATAGCGCAGCCTTCATTATGGCAAATAAAGTTTGGCCTTCCTCTTGGTAACATTCGCCAGAGTAATGCTCATCGATATACTTTGTTACCTCTTCTGCCCAGGCAATCAGAGTTTCATAATTCAATATCCCGTTGCGAACCGCTTCTATCGGATACGCGGAAACGCCTTCCAGAATCTGTTCCTTTTCATAAACGTAAGACCATGTCTCGTCAGTATAATAATGCGGTTCCATCATTTCCTGCGTGAGAACACCGATCAAATCCCCGCCTTCATCAAAGCATCGGAAATCACCACAATTCATATATTGCATTGATTTTGCTGGTCTACCGAACACTTTCCGCGCGGCATCAAAAATGTTTATTGTACGATGCTTTATCAAGCATCTTTGCCCGATATCTTTTTCCCAGTCAGCAGCATGTTCTTCGTCCGAATAGGAATAATCGATAGGCGTTTCGTCGATATCAATCACTTTCGGCAAAATCCTATCTACCTTTTTCACTCTATAAAAATACAATTCCGAGCTCATTTTGACACCTGCTTTCTTTTTTCGACTTTGCGATAAGCAATCTCGCTTTGATGTATCTTAACTGATTTTGTGCTAATCATACGAGCACCTCCAAATATTGTCTCATTGCCTTATCGCATTTCATTAGCTTCGCATATTGGAGCAGCTCTTCATAGACTATATTCGATCTCTGTTATTCATTTTTTCTATGCATCCTTAGTTCTGTAATAGCCTCAAAAACCCACATCAATATGCGCCTTTGCATTCGTATTGCAAATCGATACTTCTAAATCAGATTTTGCAAAAAGGTGTAAATTGCTATATCGAACATCCTGCAAAAAAGTGTAAATTGCAGGAAAGACGCTTTTGAACAGGCGTTATTTTCTTAAGGTTAATTCCACAACGGTTTCAACGTGCATTGAGGCACAGAATGTATGCGCCTTTCAACGTTGAGACGCGAATTAATATATGTGTTTTCGCAAGGTTGAAACGAATTAAATTACATCTCAGTCACAAACACTAATTACGATAATACATCGCATCTTTATATGTACCGATTTTAATTATTTTTCCTTCTTTAAGTAATTTGGCTAAAACCATCTCAATTAATTGTTCACTTACATCCGGGAGTTGATCTTGTATTCCTTTTTTGGAAATAGGTACAAAAGCATTTAGCAAAAGCACTTCTATTCTTTCTGTCTTTGATAATTTCTTATCGATTTGAGAAAAGATATTCTCATCTAATTTGGTATAGCATTCATAGAGGATTTGAATCATGTACAGCATAAATGGTTCATAATTGTTTTTGTTATCTTGCCAATTTATAGATGATTCTAGAAGGGTACGGTAATATTCTCCTTTGTTTTCATTAATCATATTTTCAATGGAAATAAATCTTCCGATATCAAATCCACGTTTATAAAGTAGCAATAACGTTAACAATCTAGACATTCTTCCGTTTCCATCATCAAATGGGTGAACACAAAGAAAATCTAAGATAAAACACGAAATCAACAATAATGGATTGATGTTTGGATTGTGGCTTGCTTCATTAAAAGCAATTAGCATTTGATCAATTGATTCTGCGACATCTTTCGGAGCCACAGGAATAAAAACAACATATTTTTTGCCATTTCTTGTTTCGCTGATAAAGTTTGGTTCTTTTTTGAATTGACCCCTGTTCTCGCTTTTAGCGACATCTAACAATTGTTTATGAAGAGATAATATTGTGGTTTTATCAAAAATGATTCTTTCATTAAAAGCATGGATATCATTAAGAACATTTCTATAACCAATGATTTCTTTTTCAGGGTGTGTGAAAGCATTATTATCACCGGCAGCAATCTCGTTAATACGCTTTTCCGTTGTATGAATATTCTCAATAGCGTTGCTTCCTTTAATAGAATCTCTAATGGCCTTTTCTTTTAATTTTTTAAAAAGTTTAGGATTATCATGTAAACGAACGCTTTCTTTACCTTTGATATCATAAATAATTGCTGTTAAATTCAGCAATCTAGCGGGGACTTGGTTTTCTAAAAACGAATAATCGAATTTTCTCATTAATGATTTCTCTTTTCTGCTTAAATTATATCTCATATTAGGCAGTAAACAACGATATTTAGGCAATAAAAGAGAATATCGCGAATCCTGCGTTACCCAAGACTCGCGATACTCTCTTAGAATTTTCAGTAACGCATAAATAGATAATTCGTTCGCTTTGTAATGGTGTTTCTAATACACATAGTCCCGCATAAACCCACGTTTTCAAGATTCATATTATCAGATTCAACGTTCTTGCTGGTTTATTCGCATACTGGTGACATCAAAAAAGAGGATTTCCCTCATTTTTAGAAAGAAGGAAACCCATCAATTTTTATCAATTTTTGTGTCGTTGTCCAGTCCCACCCATCCGATTTTGCACACGGTCGTCCACCCATATTTTGCCGCGCCGGGCCTGGTTTGCGAGCGCCCGAAAAGCCTGGTCGTCCGCGGGGCGTCGTGGGCCTCGTTTCGGCGTCGGGGCTGGCGTTTGCTTAGGCTGCGTGGCGTCGTGCGACGTGGCTTGCGTATGGGCTCCGTGGGGCGTCCTGGGCGAGGGTGAAGCGAGGGGCGATCTGCGGCGGCGCGGAAGGCATGGAGCGATTGGTCTATATATTTATATATAGGACGGAAGGTCGGCGTCGGCGATGGGCTGGGCGGCAGGCGCGGGCGAAGGCTGGGTTCATGCTTGGGGCGAAGGGATCGGCGGCGTGGCTATAGATGTATATGGATATGGGTATGGGTATGGGGGGTGGCGTGGGCGTCTGGCGTATGGTTGGGCGTGGGCGTAAAGAAAAAGATCTGATGGTTGGTCAGATCAGTTTCTATGTGTTTTGTTGCTGCGTCGTCAGGATGGATGGTTTTGTGCAAAGCTGGATGGTTGAGCTTGGGCGGCGACATATTGAACTTATGATGCATCAAAGCATTGGAATCGCTTGTGCTATCTTTTTAGTCCAATATGTTCAATTCTTTCTTGATTCGATTCTTAATGTCATCGTCGATTATATCTTCCGACAAGATGCTTTTGTTTCTTTTGCACGCCTCAAGAAGGAACGCATAATCTTTTAGGACCTCTTTAGGTAAAACCCTTAGCATAAAGGGATAGTAAGCTACTGCGGCCAATTGGAAATCTCTCCTCGCTTTGAATCTTTCGGCGAGCACCTCATAATTAAATTCACTACCCTCTATAGCCTTCTTTGCCAACTCTTCATCCTCTTTCAAAGAAGGGTCTGCCAATTCGTAGAATCTTGGATTTATTTCCATTAGCTCAATCATCTGCTTTTTCTCGGTGACGATTGCTGGTTGCTTTAGATTGTGCTTTTCCCAAGCGGCGACGTCGTGAACAACGTTTGGCACAGCATCTATTTCTTTTCTAAATAGAACTTTTCCTGTTGCGTTGTCGATTTCTTCAATGACGTAAGAAACGGCGCTGACGCCCGACCCAGCTAAATAATGGCCTTGAAAACAATCTTCGCGCGGCGCATGGCTTCTTCGGATACGCCCCCAAGGTGCTCCAGACCGACAACGGGAGCGAGTTCTCCGACAAGGCCTTCAGAGGCGAGGGGAGCCGATACGGCCGCGGGTACCCCAACGCCTTGGAGCCGTTTTTGGCCGCCCACGGGATCCGCCACCAATTCATAAGGCCGAGGACGCCCGAGCACAACGGAAAAGTCGAAAGAAGCCACAGAATCGACCAGGAGAAGTTCTACCGGAATCTGAGATTCTATTCTTTGGAGGATCTCAGGAAACAAGGGAAAGCCTGGATGGACCGATACAATTCGACCCCGAGGATGGTGCTCAAGCTGAGATCGCCAAACCAAGCGGAACTTGACAGCCTGAAACGGATTATGAAGAATACGGGCGAGGTCAGATGCCCGAGATTGCTAAAATGTTTCACATCAGCTGATAACTAACATTACAGCAAATAATGTTACAAAAAACACAGGTTTTGCCCGTATTTATGCTGTAACTTAAATAAGTATTATTGTCTCAACATAAAAAAACCGACAGCATCATTTTTGCAAAGTAAACTACCTTTTTATTCTTTTGCTTTAATTATTGTGACAGGTTTGATGCGCCTCAACAAGATGATTGGAATGATGGTTGACACGATTGATATAAACACAACCACTGCCGAGTTAATAAGGGCCAACCGCCAATCAAATTTTATGAATTGAAGGTCGAGCATTATTTTTGTAGGAGTAATGGCTTTCAGTGATTCCAACAAGATATGGTTTGCCACGTTGGCAAATGCCACGTATCCTACAACGAACACAACTATTGTTGTAAAAGCAATAAGCAAGGTGTGCAAGCCAAATATAACAAAAAAACTTGACAGCTTACATCCTAGGGCTTTCATCACTCCGACTTCATACATCTTAGACTTGATGTTTTTCACACCAAAGCTGGTGATGATAAACACACAGGCGCACACCAAAATCATCGCGATAAATTCAAAAAATTTGTTGAAGGTCTCAACTGCTTGTGACATTGTTTGTATTGCGGACATTTTGAGAGAAATATTTGAATAGCCGTTATCCATTGTGTAGTTGATGAATCCACTGACGTCTTCGCCGTCAGCGTAGACTCCATAGCAATGAAACATCTTTTCTTTGTACTCATAAAACACGTTGTCTGCAAGAAGCATATTTCCGCCTTTACATTTGCCAATTCCTGCAACTGTCATTTGCTTTGAATAAATGACTTCGTTGTTGAAATCACTGCTCAAAAAACTGATTGCATGGGGGACAAAGGTGTCGCAGTTGCCGTAAGTGTATTCGGTGCCAAAAATCTTGTTGTAGGCCTCAACGTCCATAAACACTTCATTATCACCCAAGACGCAGTCAAAATAACTACCACAGGAGATATATGAAATTGTTGAGGAAGCATCCACTCCGTTGACAAAGAAATTCCTGGTGTAAACGTAGTTTCCTTCGTAGATGTTAGCAGAAGATATTTCTTTGTAGTTGTCACCAAAATAGTAACTGATTGCAAGGGCTTGATTGACGTAATCCAAAAAGGAAATAATTTCTTCTGTTAAGGGGGATTCCTTTGTCATACTGTTGATTTGATCAATAACCCCTTCATACTTTTCTTTGTAGCTAGTCTTGATGATTCCGTTGACGTAACCATCTGGCCAATAGTCGTTACTTCCTTCGAATTGTTGTCCTAAAATCTCATCATAATTTTCTGCTTTGCCATAAAATATGAAGGAGTCCGCAACGAAGTCGGTGATGTAGATTCCGCCCGTATTCTGCTCAACAGAACCTCGATATATGTCCAAATTGTCAAGACGCAGGAGTTTCTTGGCATATTCTTCGTTGGTTTCAAGAGTTCCTGAGGTTTCAACAATGTGTAGTCCGCTTTGAGTTACGGTAGGCACTTTTTGGTGGCCAATGGTGTAGCCGTTGATGTACAAACCACTCATATAGAGTTTGTACAGTTTTGCATCAGGGGACGCTTGCTTGATTTTGGCAAAATCCTCATCGGTTATGACTCTTGCATGCACCTGTCCACTGAGGGTATCCAAATCCTTTCTTACTGCATAAACCGAGCCTTCAGTCATACTGTCCACCGCCATAGACTTTGCATCAAAATTTGCAATGGATTGCGCCAAGGATAATACACAAATCAGCATTGATGCGAAGATTGCTGACAGCAAAAATCCAATAATTCTGCGCTTGCCAAACATAGCGGAAAACTTGACTGAATTAAAAAATGATAGCCCTTTTGTCTTCTTTTGAGGGACTTTTGCTTGTAGAGGTTCTTCCTTTTGCTCTTTTTGTTTGAACTTGTTGTTTGACTGTTCTATTTTTAATATTTCATCTCTTTTGCAAATGGAAAGAAGGCTGTCAAGCTCATCCTGTTTGAATCTTTTCAGCATAGGGATGATGACCTTGTTATCCTTGACTTCCACGGCATTTTCATACTTCTCGTTGATCACTAAGTCGTTGATAATTCTTCCTTCAGACAACTCAATGATTCTGTCCGCATACTCATAGGCATCAAAAAGGTTGTGGGATACCACAACAACCAATTTCTCTTTTGAAATTTCCTTTATCAGTTTGATGATTTGCTCAGTTGTATTGCTGTCAAGGTTCCCTGTGGGTTCATCTGCAAAAATAACGTCGGGATTTTTGACAAGTGCTCTTGCTATTGCCACACGTTGTTGTTGGCCTCCCGAAAGTTCACGGGGGTATCTATCCTTGTATTCAAGAAGTTCTACACTTTCAAGGGCTTTTTCAACTCTCTCGTCATCGTCTTCTGCCATGAGTCTGAGGGATAGCCTCACGTTGTCCGCAACGGTCAAGTCGTCAAGAAGATGAAAGTCTTGAAAGACAAAACCCACGATATTTGAGCGAAAGGAATAAAGTTCACTTTCACTGTATTCGTTCAGTTGATTGCCAAAGACGTTGATTTCACCAGACGTTAATGAGTCCAGTCCACCCAACAGATTGAGCATGGTCGACTTTCCGCTTCCGCTTTTACCAACCACAAAAACCAAGCCCTTGCTTGGAAGTGAAAATGACACGTTGTTAAGTGCCACACAAATCTTTGCTTTTTTGCTTTTATAAACTTTTGTTAGGTTTTTTACGATGATCATAGATTTCCCTAGATATCACTTTATCTCTTCCGTTTTATCATATAAAATATATTTCCCAATACAAACTGAAAATAAGTGATAATGTCAATAAAAATATGCCATTTTGATGTGTACTCAATTCTTGACTAGTGGTCCAAAAATTGAGTACACATCAGTTTCCGGAAATAATATTGTTTTTGACGTTTCTCTTTTTATCTCAAATTCGCCAAAAGTCCCTGTCGTTATCTAAAACCATTCATTCTGTTTTGCACAAATTGCTTCATAGATATTATGTCGTGTTTTGAAGCTTTTGCGAGCGGGTGAATTCAGCTTTTTTGTTATTGTGAAACAGGGCGCGTGGGGAGCTGTTTTGAGAGCCGACTGATTTGCTTAGGCTGGTCGATTCTGTGCGATATGAAGTTTGTTTGACTTGTTTGTGGCGTATCGCTACATATCCTGGAAGTATCTGCGACAATAAACTTGTGGAAGTTTTTGTAATAAATGCTTACAAACGTTCTGTAGTACGACAGCTGTTTTAAGAGCACAAATCTGATTTCTCTCAAACATCAGTTTAATTAGTTACAAAAGTATAGGAAAAACAATTAAAAATTAAATCATGTCAATTAAGGCATGGTCTTTTTTCATATCTGGCAACTATTAGTTGGAAGAAGCTATATGATGCTGTTTTGTCTACTGGTAAATAATCTATTTCATAATAAATATGCTTAAAATAGGAGGGAAAGTGATCAAAAAGCAGTTTTAACGATTGAACTAAGTTTTGAAAGAGAAATATCAATATTATAATCTAACAATAAAGTCTCTTTTAGATATCTTAGAGATTTATATTTTTTTTGATTATATATTTCTTTTATAAATTTTTGCATTCGTATCGTATATGGAGATTTTCCAGTGAAATTATTTCCTAAATCGACAAAGTATTTTTTTGTATTTTTGTCGTAGTATCTTTTTAATATATAAGTTCCGGTGATAATAGCAAAATCAGTATGATGTAAATCATCAAGATAATACGCATTATTAGGGAAAGGAATAAAATCAATGTTGGAAGTATAAACTATATCAATAAAAGGCTTTGTTACGGAACTATGAAGAACATAATTTGATAAATGTTTAATTTTATCATTAATACTCACATTTAAATATGCATTATCATTCTCAAATTTTATAGATTTTATTCTAATTTCTTGACAATTATAAAAGGATTCCAAACTCTTACTTAATAACTTATACATACAATATACCAATGATTCGTGAACAGGATAGTTATAGCGTTGTGATGCGATAATATCAACAATTAAGAAATTGAGTTTCATGTCTAGGAGGATGCATTTTATGAATGAAAATTTTGAAAAAGAAATACAAGAAATTGATTTATGTATATCTAAAGAACAAATGATGGAAAATTTATACATAGATATATCTCCTTCATATTTAATGTTTGGAGAATCGGGTGGAGAAGATATTCGCATTTCTTTAAATTCAAAAAAAGTTTTTGGACCAAAACCAGATTTTTTAAATTATGTAGATTATTATAATCAATTACCAATTGAAGAGGCGCATCTGAAAATTATAAAGGAAGAAATTGTTTGGAATTTAAGAAGTTCTACTACTTATTCTCGAGATGAAGTTGAAAAAGGACTTGTTAAGTATTTTGATGATAGATGCCGTAACATCCTTATCTATTCAAAAGGTAAAGATGATGAAAGTCTCGAAATATATTATTTATTCCGAATTTATTACTTAGTTAAATTATCAATAGCTAATCGTGCTTATACGTATAGTCATAATGATATTTCATATCATTCTTCTTGTTTAGATTAATTGAAGGCTTTATTGTATGACAAATCAAGATAAGATATTTCAGCTATTATGTATAGTTAGCACAATTGATTTTACTAAAGAAAAAAAATATAATGAGGAGGAACTTAAGATTCTTCTTGCTCTATACTTAAAAAAGGAATTAGAAGAAGATGAATCAAAAATGATCAATTATATTTATAATCTTCCAAGAGATAAATTGTTTGTAGACGCTGAAGGTGAGAAGAAACTTATTAAAAAAATCTCACTTAAATTTAGACATAAATTAAAAAAAGATGGATTTTCATATTTTATCAATGCTAAGAATGAAAAAAAGACAATTAAAAATAATCCATCTATTCAAATGGATAAGCCGATAAGTGATTTAGATCTTCCATCTCCAATTAAATCAAAGTTGTTAGATAGCAAGACTATATACATTAGTGATTTAACTAGATTATCTACAATTGAATTATGGACAATTTTTAAAGGAAAGCGTAGTTCTCTAAGAAAAATATATCAAATTCTAAGCGATTCTATTATTTATGGTCCTTATAACATATATAAAAATATTGTACTTACTAATGATAATTGTGTATATAGTAATAATTATAAATATTATAATGTCCACAATGATAGTTATCCTATAATTGATTTTAGCACTGAAAAATTATAAATGATTGCTTAAACATAACTAATGAAAAGGAGTGAAATATATGGTTGATGCAGCTTTAAATAGATATTTAGAATTTTATAAAAATTTAAAAAATTTTCCTAATTATATGACTGAGAATGATCATAAAATATTAGAAAATAAATCTAGACTTCAAGAGTTTAATGGAAAAATAGATGACTATGGTAAATTTTATAGTGAACAAAATAATTATTCTCTTACTAATTATTTAATTCCAGAACCTTTTTGCGGAAATGTTAAAGAAAGTAAAATTATATTCATTAATTATAATCCAAAATTAAGTGGCAAAGAATATAAAGAGCAAACAAGTGATGTGCATTACAAAGAAATGTTAATTGATGTTTTAGAACAAAAAACTAATCCAGAATATCCATTCTTTGCATTGAATCCAGAATATAATAATCATGCAGCATATAATTGGTGGAAAAGACTAGACCAAAGTGATAAAAATAAATCATTAATACGTAATATTGTTTCTAAATTGAAAGAAGTAAGAATTAATGATGTATCTTCTGATGATATTCAACAAGCTTTAAAAGAATTCTCAAAATTGTTTTGTAATATTGAATTAGTACCATACCATTCTAAAAAGTTTAACCCATCATCAAAATGGGTGTCAGAATTAGATGTTACGAAAGAAACTATTGAGTTTATTAAGTCATATTTGATTCCAAAGGCAAATAATGGTGAGATTCTATTACTAATTAGAAATGGTGTTGATGATGTGTATAAAAATATAACTGGTACTTCAATTAAAGAAAACGATAATATTTTTATTGAACGATTAACACAATCTTTAAGTTTTGGAATTGGAAATAGTAAAACAAAGATTGGAAACCATATTCTTGATTATGTAGTGAATAATAAGGCTCTCTAAAGTTTAGTGGGGACAGCTGCCCGAATCCCGATGGGGTTCGGGCATTTTCTATGTCCCCTTTTTGTATTTACCCCTTTTCTTCCCCGTGCCCTTGGTGCTTTTCGACGGCGACATCGAAATCTCCTTGTTGCAAACGTACATTATCCTCGCTCGGAAGCGCGGGAACGAAGTGACGCCGTCGGCGACCCTCATCACCTTCTTCAGCTGGTTGTTCGTGCCCTCGATCGGGCCGTTGCTTATCCTGCGCCCGTTCACCCTGACGAACGAATTGGCGATCCATTCCCTCCAATGCGCCAGGGTCGACTGGAAGGAGGCGAGCTCCGGAACGGACGCGGCCGTCGCGTCCTTTCGCAACTCGTCGAGCCTCTTCGCCGCGTATTCCGGGGTCAGGTCCGACGAATTGAACCTTTGGTACGAATGGTAGAAATCGAAGGCGATCCTCAATTGCGGGTCTATCCTCAGGAGCCGCTCCCTGAGCTCGTAGGCGCTGCGCCAGCCGTGGAATTTGTCGACTTTGATTTTCTTTCCCCACGGGGATACGCGCGCCGAATAAATCAAATGGTCGAATTTCTTCAGGAGGTAATGCTCGTCGCTTCCGCCGGCCCAACCCCTCATGACGCGGCATCGGACGCGGTCCACGGCGCGAACGAGGCTCTCCATGACGTGGAAGGAATCGACGCAGACGATTGCGTTCGGGAGCCAACGCTCGGCGGCGGCGAGGTAGGGCTCCCACATGTCGATGCAGACGAAATCCACCGGCGCCCTCTCGCTTTCCGGGATTGAGGATAGGTATTTGGAAAACCTCGCCGAATCCCTTCCCTCGAGCACGTCGACGACCTTTTTCGTCTCGAAGTCGAGGAGAACGAGGCAATACGGCTCGTTGAATTGCCCTTTCCCGTAGCATTCGTCGATGCACAGAATCCTCGGGAGCGCCTTCCTCGGGGCCGAGCAGTATCGATCAAAGACGTTCATGACGGTCGTCGGCGTCGTCCTCGCCCTCCTCGCGACGGATTTGAAGGTCGCGCTGGGATCCATCAATTCCGAAAGAATCGGCCTCTCGGTCGCCCTGCTTACCCTCCCCCTCGGCCTCGAAAGCTCGGATTGGAGGACGAAGGTTCGTTCGCAATCGGCGCATTTCATCCTCTTTTGCCTGACGATGAAAGTCGCGTCGCGGTCGACGAAGAGGGAATGGCTCAATCTTCTTACCGTGTGGCCTTTGCTTTTGCACCGCGTTCCGCCACAGGCGGGGCAGCGCGCGGCCCTCGCCGCCAGCGTGATGTGGTAAACGGGCCCCGAATCCGTTTGGGCCTCCTCGATCGACTCCACGCCGCCGGGGTCGATCCCAAGCGTGTCGCAGAGATATTTGCTATCATATTTCATGCAGCCTCCTTGTTGCTTTTTTGAAACAAGAAAAGATTAGCAAGCCAGGCTGCATTTTCTATATGTGACGACGTGCGACCCTTTGCCAAAGTGTCGCTCCGCAAAGCGCCTTTTGGGGTCCCCACTAAACTTTACGTCTTTTCCGTGAGTCCCCACTTAACTTTAGAGGGGGTATCAAACCCCACTAAACTTTAGAGACCTGGAGCTTTTTTTACCATACAGTAGGGACACCTTCGACATAGTGCCAGTAGTTGCCACTTTCAGTAGGTTCAGTTTCTGAATAATAAAATCTGTTAACACCTTGAATAGTTTCGTTTTCGCTTTCAAAAACAATAGAATCCCAATCACTCTGAGAGCCCAAATAATATACATTAGTTAATTGAGGACAAGAATAAAATGCTCTCCATTCGAATTTTTTAATAGTTTTGCTAATTACAACATCTTTCAAAGAATTATTCCAAAGAAAAGCATATTGACCTATTGTTTGTATTTTTCCTGTTAAAGAGGCAAATGTAATATTAGTCATAGATTGAAAGGCTCTATCAGGAATCTTCTCAATATTTGCATTAATTACTAATTTTGAAACATTCATAATGTTCTCTTTCTTGAAAATAGAAGTTCTAATGTCGTTGAGAGTATATCCATCGATTTTGCTTTCAGGACAAAACTCGTTGAAATCACCAACACAATCTAAAAGATATGACGACTTATTTCCACCAACATTACAAAAGGCATATAAATAGCCATCCTTCATTTTGAGAGATTTAAAGCCCCACTTAACTGTTGCATCGCTATCATCCCATAACTCGCTCCACGAAGATGGTTTAATTTCTGGTTCAGCTAAAATAAAGAGATTGGAATCGTATTGAAAGACATATCCAGACATTTCTTGAATGGTTGAAGGAATAACAATATACGGTAATCCAGTTGATTTGAAAGCGTATTGACCAATGCTCTTCACCCCAGAGCCAAGATCGGCTGACTCCAAAGCACTGCAACCGTTAAAAGCATTTTTTCCTATTGTTTGAACAGAAGATGGTACAACAATACCTTTTAAAGAACTACAGCTTTGAAATGCTGCTTCCGGTATTGAGGTTAACCCTTCAGGAAGTAAAATGTTTTCAAGAGAAGTACAATTGTTAAAAACGCCAGTGCCAAAAGTTATAACTGAGTCAGGTATCGAAATATTTTTCAAAGCAAGACAAGAGCTGAAACAATAGCTTTGCATTTCTATGATGGTATCCGGCAAGACAACTGTTTCCAACATTTCAGCGTGAACAAATGCTCGCTCAGAAACAACTGTCATGGAACGCGGTAAAGTAACTTTCTTAATTGTCATATTATAAGAAAAGGCATCAGGATCAATTGCTGTAATCAAAACATTATTCCATTTTTCAGGTATGATGACTTCTTCAAGAACTCCGGCATATTGTTTTACAATGTTATTTTCAATAACAAGACCATTTGTTTTTTTAACAAATCTTGGTTTAAAAATTATTTCTTCTGAAGATTCGCTTACAACATACCAATTGGAAAACTGATACTGAAATTCCTCATCATCATCTTTTGTTGGAGTCTCACCACTGAAAACAGGATCCTCACCTTCTTTTACATTTGTTTCGTATAGAAGAACATCATTTTCATTGTAGAATTTAGCAGTCACAGGCAAATATTCCGTTGTATATTGAGCCACAAAAGACATATCACCAGTCACAATAAGGTCTTTGTCCCAGCCTGAAAAAGTATAAGAATAATGCGCTTGTTGATTTGCTGCGATAGGGGTGTCTCCATCATATGTTAGTGTCTGTCCATAATAAACTGGCGAAACTGTTTTTAATATGTTTCCATCATTATTTAAGAAAGTAGCTGTGTACTCGATAGCAGTCCATTCTGCTTCGAGCAACATATCTTCTGTAACAACAAATCCTATAAAAGACCATTTTTCTCCCTGATATGACCACCCATCAAAGGTATAACCAGATAATGAAGGATCATCAGGTTTTTGAATTTTTTCACCATGTAAAATTGTTTGAGATGGAATGCTTCCGGCTCCTTTGGTATCAAACGTTACTGTGTGGTACTCATTGTTAGTTAAGTCCTCACCATCTTTACCTTTTATATTTCCTTTTTTAACCCAACCGGTCTCGGCTTTAATATAAAAATCCCATGTTGATAAATCAATGTACGAATCACCTACTGCCCCAAGATTTAAAGAGGGCTCACCTTCTCCCGTTAACACTGAAGAACCGTTGTTGCCAGGTTCGCCTTGGTTACCTTGGGCTCCTTCTCCACCGTTCGCACCTTTTATATTGCCAACAAAAGCCCAATTACCGTTTCCTTTTTTATAAACGTTCCATGTCTCTAAATCTATGTATAAATCACCATTATTGCCTAATTCTGATGCAGGCTCACCATTGCCGCTAAGTACAGATGAACCATTTTCACCAGATGGACCTTGCGGGCCTTGAGGGCCTTCTGGACCTTGTGAACCCATAATATTACCAACCTTTGTCCAATTGCCGCCAGTTTTGACAAACACATCCCAAGTAGAAGTATTGATATACGTATCACCATTATTACCAACGGAGGCATCTGGATTAGACGTTCCATTCAAAAGCGATGAACCATCGGCACCTTTAATAGAAGCAAGCCACTCTTCGTATGACATCGTTCCACCAGATGCTTTGTACAGTCTATAAACCTCATAAATTTCTTCATTGATTTCAGAGGTTTCATCAGTATTGCTTCCACCTTCATTTTGATTATTACAAGCACCTAAACACATTGATAAAGCAGCTAAAGCTACAATTAAAATCTTCTTATTCATACACTCTACCTCGTTTCGTATGTGAAATTGCACATAATTATTGTATTACACGTATGAACGAGGGGCAAATAAAAAACCCTACTACTCAGTCAATCTGTATTTAAGGAACGTTTCGTAATTTTTTCATATTTGTACAAAAGATTTGAATATAGCAACTCTCGCAGTATTCTCCTTTTTACTAGATATACCAGCAAATGTTGGATAAATAGCCCCGTGGTATAATGGCTCCGCCAAACAATCAGAGACGGTTGGGAGGCGGCTCGGGTCTGGTTGTTTGGCGATAACCCTTCCCTCGGGACGCCTCCCAACGGTCGGAAGGGATTTTTATGTTGGACAAAACGGCGGTCGAATCCATGACCGACGAGGAGATTTCCAAAGCGATCGATCTGCTTGTCTCGGAGGCCTCGAGGCGAGAGCTGGAGGCTTCGAGGTTCCGAAAGGCCTCTTTGGCAAAATCCAGCAAAAGGGACCCGAGGTGTCCGGTTTGCCACGCCCCGCTCGTCAAAGACGGGAAGCGGGGCGATGGAATCCCCCGGTACGAGTGCCCGAGCTGCCATAGGCACTACTCCGATTCGTCGCGCACCTCGCTTTCGTCGTCGAAGCTGCCGCCTAAGAAGATAAGGAAGATATTGGCGCTGATAGTGCTGGACTGCCCGGATTGGGTCGTCGCCGAAATCGCCGGGGTCAACGTCAAAACCGCCCAGTTTTGGGTGGACCGATGCCTCGACGCAATCCAAAAATGGGCGATGGAATCGAAGCTTTCCGGGCACGTTTGGATCGTGAACTGCTATTAATAAAGTAGACAACGGACAGGCGAGAGATATACATTCAAATGCAAACCATTGGGCAACCCCCTAGGGGGTTCGCGCCAACGGGAGCAGGAAAGGAAGCAATGGAAGAAATTAAGAAACTCACAAAAGAGGAGGAGATGGACGTAGGCCGGCAAATCTACGACCGCCTCCTCACAATCCCAATCGCAGCCGAGAAATTCGGAGTCACCTACAGCGCGGCGAGGAGATGGCTCCGAGCCTACAGGGCGGCAAACGGGCTTCCGCCGAGCAACGGTGGCTTCTCCA
>OIWM01000151.1_pt1 | contig 84311 bp, 92 predicted proteins | sample 1587451 | NCBI WGS metagenome assembly OIWM01 (sample SAMEA3888907, study PRJEB22519) | human gut metagenome | biome: human gut; feature: human-associated habitat; material: faeces | place: Denmark | collected 2011 | reverse complement strand
TTGTTTCCTGCCATCTGAAGACGCTTCATGAGGCACAGCGCCATGAAGTGGCCGACGTGCAGAGAATCTGCGGTGCAGTCAAAGCCGATGTAGAACGTGGCCTTGCCGTTGTTCACCATGTTTCTGATCTCTTCTTCGTTTGTCACCTGAGCGATAAGCCCTCTGGCAACGAGTTCTTCGTAAATACCCATTTTTATTTCCCCCCATAAAATTATTTGTTGTCTTTGATCATTTTCTCGGCCTTTACCGCTTCATAAGCGATAAGCTCATCGCAGCTTATTCCCTCGCGCTTGAGCTCAAGGCACCGGACGCAGCCAAAGTTATCGTGGAAGTCACTGGTCAACGCCTTGGCAAGCGTGGCTATTTTTACCTTGGCCTCAGTATCAGACGCGTCGTTATACGGGCAGCACAGCCCGACAGCCATAAGCGCCCCGGACACTGCGCCGCACATTTCTCCGCAGCGCATACCGCCGCCGAAGCCTCCAGCTATTGCGAGCGCCGTTTTTTCGTCCATGCCGGTATACTCGCCGCAGGCGGCAAGCACGGACTGCGCACAGTTATAGCCCTGACCGTGCAGTAAAACGGCCTTTTCGCTAACAGTCATTATCATCACCTCACAAAAAAAGCCCTCCGTCCTTTCGGACAGAGGGCATATACTATGCGGTACCACCTCTGCATCATCCGCCCCTCGCGAAGCGGATCTCTGCAAGTGCAATGCACTTCCGCGCTGTATCGGGCGCACCCGTCATAGCCTACTCTCAATGCTTTCGGTATGCCGCTCGGGACTGTATTCAGCTGACCGCCTCTCCCCCTCGCAGCAAAACGGGGTCTCTCTGTGCAGGCCGGAGCAGCTTACTTCTGTCCGTCATAGCGTTGAACATTTGGGATTATACTGTAACTTGACGCCAATGTCAAGCCGTGTGTTTGATTCTTTCCTGCTTGAATTTTTCACATGCGCGCAGCTGTTCTTCGGCGCTGGCAAGGGTCGTCTCGGTGATGTTGTCACCGCCGTGCATCCTAGCAAGCTCCTGCTTGCGTCCCTCAAGGTCGAGCGGGAGCACGTCCGTATAGGTCCTGCCGCCGCGCTCCTCCTTGCGGATAAGATAGTGGTTGTCCGCCATCGCGGCGATCTGCGGCAGATGCGTCACGCACATTACCTGCTTGCCGAGCGACACGCTGAAGAGCTTCTCGCCCACTCGCTGCGCCGCGATGCCAGATACGCCCGTGTCTATCTCGTCGAAGATCATCGTCCCGACGGGGTCGTTTTCCGCAAAGACATTCTTCATCGCAAGCATGATGCGGCTCAGCTCGCCGCCGGAGGCGATGCGGCTTATGCGGCCAAGCGCCTCACCGGCGTTTGCCGACATGATAAAGCGGATATCGTCGCAGCCGTTCGCGTCAAAGCCGGGCTCACCCTCAAGGGGCGAAAATTCAACAGCGAACCTGACTGAAGGCATGTTAAGCTCCCGAAGCTCTGCGCTTATGCGCCCCTCAAGCTCGGATGCGGCCTCGCGGCGCTTCGCGCTGAGGGCGGCGGCCTTTGCGGCGCAGTCCTTTGCTGCCGCGTCCAGCTCCCGCCGGAGCTTTGCCGAACGCTCCTCGGCGTACTGTATGCCGTCAAGCTTCTCGCGGCACTCGTCAAGATAGCTTATCAGCGCATCCTCATCGCGCGAATATTTGCGCTGGAGCTTGTTCAGAAGCGCGATGCGCGTCTCAAGCTCGTTATATTCCTCGGGTGAAAAATCAAGGCTGTCGCGGAAATCGCGCAGCGTCTCCGCCGCGTCCGTCAGCGTAAAGACGGCGCTGTTGATGTTCTCAGCCGCCGCCTCAAGCTCGGAAGCGTAGGCCGAAGCCTTGCCGGTGTAATATGCCGCGTTCTGCGCCATAGACAGGGCGTTGTCCTCCCCGCCGCTGAGCGCGTCCATCGCCTGATCCAGCGCGTCAGTAAGCTTCTCGGAGTTGCGCAGAAGATCGCGCCGGGCGCATATGGAATCATACTCCCCTGCTTTCAGCCCCGCGCGCTCAAGCTCTTCTATCTGGTAGCGCAGGCTGTCGCTCAGGCGTTCCTTTTCGACCTCGTCCATCTGTAGCTGACTGAGCGCCTTGCTGACAGAGCGGTATTTTTCCCATGCCGCGGCATAGGTATCCAATGCGTCCTGATAATCGCCGAAGCGGTCGAGATATTCACGGTGGCGGCGCTCATCCATGAGCTGGCGTCCGTCGTTTTGCCCGTGGATATCCACAAGCAGCGCCGCCAGCTCCTTGAGCTGCGCCGCCGTGACGGGCGCGCCGCAGACGCGGCAGCTGCTTTTCCCGTCTGCTGTGATGCGGCGCTGGATGATAAGCTCATCATCAGCTTCTATTTCATTGTCGGCCAGCCACTGCTCACAGCCGCCCACATCAAACGCGGCGGTGACAAGCCCCTTATCCGCACCGCGGCGGACAAGCTCACGGCTCACGCGGTCGCCAAGAACAGCGCCTATCGAGTCAATGACAATGGATTTACCTGCACCGGTCTCACCGGTCAGCACATTGAGGCCTCTGCCGAATGAAATATCCGCGCGTTCAATGACGGCTATATTCTCTATATGCAGTTCATTAAGCATGGTGTCCTCCTGCTTGGAAAGCGCCCTCTGCACACCTGCCTTTTACAGCAGCTCTTCGATCTCGTTATAAAGCGCCTGCGCCGACTCGTTGTCGCGCATGAGCACAAATGCGGTATCATCGCCCGCAATAGTGCCGACGAGCCCGTTTATCTCCATGCTGTCGAGCGTGGAGCACGCCCCAGGTGCAAGCCCCGGAAGGGTCTTCATCACGAAGATGTTCTGCGCGATGTCATAAGAGAGCACACACTCTTTGAATATATTCCGCAGCTTGGTATCAAGCGCCGCAACACTGGGCTTTGATGCCGCGGCATAGCGGTAGTTCCCGTTCGGCCCCAGCTCCTTGACAAGACGCATATCGCGTATGTCTCTGGAAAGCGTGGCCTGCGTGCTCTTCACTCCGCGCGCCGCAAGCTCCTCGAGCAGCTGGTTCTGCGTCTCAATGTCCTTTTCACTTATTATTTCCATTATAATGCTCTGTCTGCCAGGCTTCATATGCTCCCTCCAATATCTTCAGCGAAGTTTGCCGAATGCAATTTCGTAAAAATTTCTAAGGCCCATGTCAGCCATCACAGTGCAGCTAACAGCGCGGCGTATAATTATGCGGTCATGGTTTGCCAGATCCATGACTGAGTTTCCGTCAACGGAAAGATAGGCGCGGCGACCGTGCAGCTTTTCGACGTGTACCTCGATCTCATGCTCCGGGCCGAGCACGTAGCTGCGTGAGCTCATCATATGCGCGCATATGGGGCTTATGATGATATTCTCCGCGTCCGGTTCAACTATCGGCCCGCCAGCCGACATGGAGTACCCGGTCGACCCAGTGGGCGTGGAGAGTATTATCCCATCGCCTGAGAACGCGGTTATATCCGCACCGTCGCACAGCGCGGTAAGCTTGATGCAGTCCCCGTAGCCGTGGATGACGGCGTCGTTGAGCGCGCAGTCGGTGTAGATCGTCTCCCCGCCGCGCACTAGGCTCACGTCGATCTTCATCCTGCGGCTGAGCCGGTATTCGCCGTGCGCTGCGTCCAGGATGTAATCAAGCTCATTCGGTTCGAGCGTCGCCATAAAGCCCTTGGAGCCGAGGTTAATGCCGAGGATCGGGACGGAGCATTCACGCAGCTGACGCGCCGCGCTGAGTATCGTCCCGTCACCGCCGACAACAATGATAAGCGAGCAGTCCGCGGCAACATCAGCCAGCCTTTCGGTCTTTATCCCCGCCAGTATAACGCTGCCTGATGGATCGTCGAATACTGGGCATATGCAGCATTCATAACCATGCTGCTTGAGAAGCTCCTCAGCTTTGAGGCTGAGTCTGCATCCCGTGTCGCGAAATGGATTCGGGCAAATTGCGATCATTGCATCACCTTATTTACAGTGCCTCATGTGAGGCGGTCACGACCGCTTCAACGTTGATCGAGACAGCTTCGCTGACTCGGTTCTTCATGTGGCAGATATATTCAATGTTCCCCTCGGGGCCTTTGATGGGTGAAAAATCCAGCCCCATCACCGTGAGGCCTATTTCCGGGGCAAAGTCAAGTATGCTGTGTATAACATGCTCATGGACTGCGCGGTCACGCACAACGCCCTTCTTTCCGACCTCTTCCCTTCCGGCCTCAAACTGCGGCTTTATGAGACATATCAGGTCGGCGTCAGGCTTGAGCAGCGCCTTGACCGCCGGTAACACAAGCTTAATAGATATAAACGAAACATCCATCACTGCCAGATCCATAAACTCCGGGATCTGTTCGCTTGTTACATAGCGGAGGTTCGTCCTCTCAAGGTTTACTACTCTTTCATCGTTGCGCAGCTTCCACGCGAGCTGACCGTAACCGACGTCGACCGCGTACACCTTGGCCGCTCCGTGCTGAAGCAGCACATCCGTGAAGCCGCCGGTCGAAGCGCCGCAGTCGATGCAGACCTTTCCCGACGGATCGACCGGAAAGACCTTCAGGGCCTTGTCAAGCTTAAAGCCGCCGCGGCTCACGAATGGCAGCGCGTCCCCGTGTACCTCAATCTTGGCGTCGGGCGCTACCGGCATACCGGGCTTGTCCGCACGCTGACCGTTGACGAAAACAAGTCCGCTCATTACCGTGGTCTTCGCGCGCTCCCGGCTGTCAGTAAAGCCGAGCTCATATACAAGCTGATCCAGACGTACCTTTTTCATACTCGCTCCGTATCTGTCCTGCACATTTCGCAGCCCGCCGCCGCTATCGATGCAGCGTCGATGCCGGTTTCGCGGCGAAGCTCATCGACCGTGCCGTGCCTGACGATTCCATCGCCGAGGTTCAGAAGCTCCGCGGCCTTCAGTTCGACTCCAGCGACGGATATCGCCGCCAGCAAGGCAGAGCCTACACAGCCAACGCTGCATACCTCTTCCGCCACAAGCAGCCGACCAGTTTTGCGCACGGAGCCGATGCACTGTTCAAAGCTGTTCGGCGCGATCATGCCGAGCTTTATTATCTCTGCTGAAACGCCCCGGCTCTGAAGCTCATCGGCGGCATTGAGAACCTCGTTTATCATAGTGCCGTAGCAGACAACAGTCACATCCGTGCCCTCGCGGATAAGGTTCTCCGCCTGCATGAGCGAGTCTGTATAGCGTCCCTCGCCGCCGCGCGGATAGCGCACCGCTGCGGGGCCTGTCACCTCATGTATCGCGTAGCCGAGCATATCGTGCAACTCCTGAAAGCTTGCCGGACAAAGTATAGTCATTCCCGGCACAGCGGAAAGATAGCACACATCAAACACGCCTTGATGCGTTTCGCCGTCGTTGCCGACAAGCCCCGCGCGGTCAACGCAGAACACCGTGTGCAGCCCGAGCAGAGACACATCATGGATGAGCATATCAAAGCCCCGCTGCAGGAAGCTTGAGTATACGGCAAACACGGGTACAAGCCCCTGCTTTGCCATGCCCGCGGCCATAGTCACGCCATGTCCCTCGGCAATGCCGACGTCAAAAAAACGCTCAGGGAACTTTGACGCGAAGCACTCAGTGCCCGTGCCTCCCGCCATTGCCGCGGTTATCGCGACGATGCGAGGGTCGTTCTCCGCATACTGGCAGAGGTATTCTCCGGCCTTATCGGAAAAGCTCACGGCAGTGGGAGCAAGCTCGCCAGTCTCCGGGTCGAAGCGGCCTATCCCGTGATACTTGTCCGGGTGGCTCTCCGCGTATGCGCAGCCCTTTCCCTTTTTGGTCAGGACGTGCAGCACTACAGTTTTTCTAACGTCTCTTGCAAGCCGTATCGCTGTCTCAAGCTTGTCTAAATCGTGCCCGTCCACTGGGCCGAGGTAGTATAACCCCATCTCACTGAACACGTTTCCGGGCAGGAGCCGGGATTTCAGCCATTCCTTGATAACGTGGAAAGCCTTGTACAGTCCTGGAATGTTTTCCGAGACCCCTTTCAGCCACTGCTTGAAGCTTATGTAGGCGGGCTTTATGCGCATGTTCTGAAGCACCTGCGCCATGCCGCCGACATTTTCGCTTATCGACATGTTATTGTCGTTCAGGATTATTACCATCGGCTCGCCGCTCGCCGCGGCGTCCGCAAGTCCCTCGTGCGACAGGCCGCCCGTAAGCGCGCCGTCGCCGATGACAGAGACGATATCATAGTCCCCGCCGGTGAGCGTTCTTGCCCTCGCCATGCCCAGCGCAACGGAAACAGAATTTGACGCATGGCCGGCAATGAATGCATCATCATTGCTCTCTGACGGCTTCGGGAAGCCTGACAGGCCACCGTACTGCCGCAGGGTACCGAACTGTTCCCTGCGTCCGGTGATGATCTTGTGAGTGTAGCTCTGATGGCCGACATCAAAAACGAGTCTGTCCTTTTCCGTGTCGTATACTCTGTGGATCGCAACGGTAAGCTCTACAGTCCCGAGGTTCGGTGAGAGATGCCCGCCGGTCTTTGCGATATTCTCTATTTCAAATTTTCTCAGCTCATCGCACAGCTGCGGAAGCTGCTCTCTGTCAAGCTTCTTTATATCTGCGGATGAATTTATGTTTTCCAAAATACTCAAGTTTTACCCCTGAATAATTGCGCACATCCGTGCGTTTTATTTATCTCTGGTGGAAAGCGCGTCGGCAAGTTCCTTAAGGAAAGCCGTATCTTCAAAGGCTTCATCAAGCACGTTCTTTGCAAAATCCGTCAGCTTCGCAATGGTTTTCTCGCAGCCTTCCCTGCCCATGAGGACCATGTATGTGTTCTTGTTCTCCTCAAGGTCGGAACCGATAGGCTTGCCAAGCTCCTCGGCAGTGCTGAGCACGTCGAGCATATCGTCTCTTATCTGGAAAGCCATGCCTATTGCCGAGCCATAGTGTCCCGCGGCAGCAAGCATAAGCTCGCTCCCGCCTGCGGCGGCAACGCCCATCTGGCACGCGGCGACGAGCAGCGCACCCGTCTTACGGATGTTTATCTCACTGAGCTCCTGCTCCGTAAGCGCTCTGCCCTCCCAGCTCATATCGAGGAACTGTCCCCCGCACATACCGTCGAGTCCGACGGCTCCGGCGAGTATCTCCGCACAATTGGCCTTTACAGCCGGCGGCAGGTCACAGCGCAGTATCGTGCCGAACGCCTCGGCCTGGAGCGCGTCGCCTGCAAGCGTTGCCGTGCACTCGCCGTAAACCATGTGGTTTGTTGGCTTGCCGCGGCGCAGCTCGTCATTATCCATGCACGGCAGATCGTCATGGATAAGGCTGTAGGTGTGCAGCATCTCGATCGCGCACGCGACCGGAAGTGCCTTTTCAACGTCTCCGCCCGCGATACGGCAGAACTCCAGTACGAGCAGCGGACGTATGCGCTTGCCTCCCGCAAGGAGGCTGTAGCGCATGGCTTCCGCCAGGCCTGCGTTCAGCGCACCCTCGCGCACTTTAAAATACCTCGCGAGAGCCTCATCTATCTTAAGTCTGTATTCTTCGGCTGTCATATCACTGTTCGTCCTCAAAGTCCAGTTCTATCGGGGTCCTTTCCGGCCCTTTCTTGAGCTTGACGACCTTCTGTTCTGCCTCGTCAAGCATTTTGCTGCAAGCGTTTATAAGTGCTGTGCCCTCTTCGTATAAATTCAGCGACTCGCTCAGCGGCATATCGCCCTTTTCAAGGTGCTTTACTATTTCGTCAAGTCTGGCAAGAGACTCCTCAAAGCTCGCGCTCTGCTTTTTTGCTGCCATCTGCACCGCTCCTTTTACCTGTTTTCTTTGCCTTTTCCGTCTTCTCGACAAGGCACTCCGCCCTGCCGTCTGAAAGCGAAAGGCTTATCCTGTCTCCGACCGAGATATCATTCACGCTCTTAACACAGCTGCCGCCGTCAGTGCTTGCGATAGCGTACCCGCGCGTCAGCACGCGCAGCGGGCTCATCGCGTCAAGCGAGGCCGCAAGGCTTATAAAGCCCTGCCTGCATCCGTGCAGCTTACGCTCCTCTGCGGATATCATGCGCTCCCTCACCCGGTCAAGCTCAAGGCGCCTGTTGTCAAACTGCGCCGTGGGGTTCACGATGACCTGCCTTGTACGGAAGCTCTCAAGCCTGTCGGAGAGCTGGGCAAGCTTTTTGCGCATTGCCTGATCCTCGCGGATGCTGTATCCGGAGATGAGTTCCGCTATCTCGCGCTGATCCGGTACGGCGATCTCCGCCGCGTTTGACGGAGTCGACGCACGCCTGTCCGCAACATAGTCGGATATCGTAACGTCCGGTTCATGCCCGACCGCGGATATCACCGGTATGCGCGATTCGTATATCGCGCGCGCAACGCGCTCGTCATTGAACGCCCAGAGATCCTCGATAGCCCCGCCGCCGCGCCCTGTGATTATAAGGTCTGCAACGTCAAACTCATTCGCGTACCGTATCGCGCCGACGATCTCCGGCGGTGCCTCCACGCCCTGCACACGCACAGGCAGCAGCAGCACCTTCGTCATCGGCCAGCGGCGGCCGAGAATGCGGATCATGTCATGCACCGCCGCGCCAGCGGACGAGGTTATGATCGCGATGCGCTCCGGAAACTCGGGCAGCGGCTTTTTATGCGCGCGGTCAAACAATCCCTCTTCCGACAGCTTTGCCTTTAACTGCTCGAACGCGACCTGCAGGTCGCCCGTGCCCTCCGGCATGAGTGCCGTGCAGTAGAGCTGATACGCCCCGTCTCTCGGGTAAACAGCGACACGCCCCCAGGCAGTGACGCCCATTCCGCTCTCCGGGCGAAAACGAAGCTTTGAGGCGCTGCTTTTGAACATGACGCAGCGCAGACTGCTTTCGCTGTCCTTCAGTGTGAAATAGTGGTGACCTGAGGGGTATATCTTATAGTTTGAAAGCTCACCGCGGACGCATACATTTGCCAGCATTGCGTCCTGCTCGACTAGACCCTTTATGTAGTTGTTGAGCTCGGTTACGCTTATTGCCTGTCCGCTCATTGTTATTCTGTAACATCGGAGGTCTCAGCCTCCGCCGCGCAGGTACCAGCCGCGTCGTCTATCGCTTCGCCGAACTCGCCGCGCATGAAGCCGCCGAGAACGCCGTTGACGAACGAGACAACGTCCGGCTCGTCATAGCCCTTGTCAAGTTCGACCGCCTCGTTTATCGCCGCCGCGTTCGGGATATCGTCCATATACAGTATCTCGCAGATAGCGCAGCGCAGCACTGCAAGCGCCGTGCGGGAGATGCGCTCCAGCTTCCAGCCCTTGGCGTAGCGCGTTATATGCGCATCGATTTCGTCCCTGTGCTCGCCGGTCAGCGCTATAAGTGTGCGGATATACTCAAGCTGCTTTGTGTTCGGGTACTCACTGTACAGCTCGTCCTCCGCGGCAAGCGTGTCGTAATGCCCGCGTTCGAAAAAACTGTCAAACAGCTCCTGCGGAGCTTCTCCCGAGGAGGCTGCCGCAAAGCCGAGCTGTATCGCTATCTCGCGGGCAGTTGATCTGGTCATTGCCGTACCTCCGTTCTTACTTGTCGAAAGCTATGCCGGAAACGTGAACGTTCACCTCGGCGTTCTCAATGCCGGTCGTCGCCTGAACGACGGAGAGGATCTTGTCCTGCACGGCTTTTGCCACATTTACGATATTGCAGCCGTACACGACTGTGATGATAATGTCGACAACGACGCGTCCGTCCTCAAACTGAACCTTGACGCCCTTGGAAACGGACTTGAGCCCGATAAGCTCCGCAAGCTCGGCGCCCGCGGTGTTCGACAGGCCAGCTACGCCTTCGACTTCGCTCAGCACGGATCTGACCATGCTTATAATGACATCTTCGGAAATATTGATGCTGCCCTTTTCTTCACGGCAGGTAATATAATTCTCGCCCATGATGAACCTCCTAAATGAAATCACAGTATTCTACCACGGACAACGCAAAAAATAAAGTGTAATAATCGAAATTCTGTATCAAAAATGAAAAAACATACAGGAGCGCCACAAAAGCGCTCCTGTATTGTTCCGCGCAAGGCTTGAGTTTGCAGTGTTCAGGCCTTGACCTCTATTATATTCAGCTGGCTTGCATCATAATCTGTCGAAGTGCATATCACGTCCGTTATCCTCGCCACAGCCTCTTCGCTCAGTCCCTCCGCCGGAGCCGGGACCGCAACCGTGACACAGCCGTTGCCTATGTATACGACGCAGTCTGCAAAGTCCTTGGCGATGAGGAGGTTTTCTATCTGCGATTCCTGCATCGAACACGTCGCCATAGCGGATATGGCATTCATCGCGCTGTCTATCGTCTCCTGAGACGCTGCCTCCGAGGACGCCGCGGTCTGCAGCAGCTCGAGTGCTTCGTCTCTTGATACCTGCCGTGTCAGCCTTGCTTCGGCAAAGTATTCCGTACCGGAGGCGAGCAGACTGTCTGCGAAATCCGTGTCGGCCTCAAGCATGGCCTGATCCTCTGCGTAAACCATCTCCGCGTCCGGCTTTCCCCATCTGTTGTTATAGGTCCAGTTGAGTACCACGGCGGCGCAAACAAACATCAGCACCGCCAGCATCGTGAGATTTCTTTTCCTGTTCTTCATGACTGTCCGTTCTCCTCCTTATGCTTTGTCCGTCATTCTGAGAATTGTGATCTTATCCGAGCTGTAGCCAGTATATGATTCAACCGCGCGGATAATATCCAGTCTGACCTTCGGGTTCGCCGCGCCCTCGCAGACAACGACCACGCCGCTGTCCGAAATGAGCACGCGCGCATTGCCCACGCCCTCGCTGCATGAGAGCACCTGCGCCAAAAGTCCGCTGCTGTCGCTCTCTGCGTTTTTCTGGGAGCTGCCGCTTGGAAGCAGCAGGAGCAGCACCCCGGCGATAAGGATAATGAACGGATAGCGAAACCGCCCCAACAGCTCTGCCTTACCTTTAAGCTTATCCGTCATCACATCCACATCTGCCTTTCAGCCGGAATACCAAGCTCGTTCTCTATCACGCTTTCAAGCACGGCCTTGGCGCTGCCGATATCCGGTGCGTCTATCTCCGCAGAGTACGGTACCCATATTCCCTCCAGACTCCACTGTGCCTGAACATTCACTCCGGAAACGTTCGCCCCAAGCTCTTCCGCTTTGTCCAATATATATTCCTCGCACTGCTCTTCTATGACTGCTCTGTTGAGCCTGTCATCTATTCTTTCCGCGCTCTCGTTTATTGCCGCCTCCGCTTCGCGCAGCCGAGCCGTCTCAAGCGCGTATATATCAAAGTCTATTTCCTTTATCGGGCTTAGTATCGCCATCGTCAGCGCCGCCGTGCACAGCAGCTGCATGATGCGCCGCACACCGCCCTCTGGTGTGATATTTATCGCCGCGCCGCAGAATATGGACACTGCGCATAGCTGGCGTATGCTCTCCTGTATCATCCCGTCACCGCCTTCATTCCCGCCATCATCGATATGAAAAGCATTATCCCGCAGCAGCCGAGCAGCCCCAGCAGCAGCCCCATAGCGCTGCCCACTCCTGAGAACAGAGCGGACAGGCGCGGGCTCTGCATTGAGTCTGTCACAGCGGCGGCAGCCTTAAGGATGAGCATCTTTACGGACAGCACCGCAAATGGTCCCGCGCACAGGATGCAGACGGTGATGAGCCCGAACGCTCCCGCGCAGCTTCTTATCACTCCCGCCGCGGCGAGCACTGCTCCCGAAGCATCGGATATCATCCCGCCGACGACCGGCAGCACTGTCGATATGACCGTGCGCATGGTCTTTACCGCCGCGGCGTCGGTACTCGATGTGATGACGCCCGTCATGCCTATGTATGCCGTGAAGCTTATCGTCATCCCTGTCATTATTATTGTTGCCGCCCACTTTGTAAAACGTGCCGCCGCGGCCATCAGGGAATTCGGGAACACTCCGTTTGCTACCGTCACCGCAAGATACGCATATACGAGCGGGACTACCAGCTTCTGCGCGATGCTCATAAGCACATCCAGCGCAAGGCTCACCGCGGCGAATTTCGCTCCTGCCGATGTCAGCGCTCCCCCGGCTGCCGCCGCCGTGAATATGACCGGCAGCGCCGCCTTTGAGTAATCCGACAGCCTGAACATCGATTCCACCGTCTGCGATACTATGCCGTCAACACCCTTGAGCATTATCATGGCCGCACCGCAGCAGCCGGAGATCTCTATGTACTCGCTTATCCCCTTGCTGCTGCAAAGCGAGCCGCCGAGGGCGCACAGCAAAGCAATGGTTATAAGTGTTGCTCCGAAACTGAGATTGTCCCTGAGTTCCGATACGATATTGTTCAGGAAGCTTTTCCATACCCTTGCGATAGCGCCCCCGGCGTCATAGCTCCCATCGAAGCTGAGCCTGCCGGATATCTCCTTTTCCTCGTCAGTGAGCTGCTCTTCAAGCGAATATGCTCCTGCTTCCTCGGCGGCTCTTTCTGCAAGCTCCTCGGCATAAGCACGCTCCGGCAGCGCGCACAGCAGAATGAGCACCGCAAGCATGGCCGCGGCATGTCTCATACCATGCCGCCTATCATATTGAGCATGTTCATTATCACCGGCATGGCCACTGCCGTCGCGCACAGCGTCGCCGCGATCTCGACGGCCGCGGCTATCGCGCCCTGGGACGCATCCTTGCACAGCTCCGCGCACAGCTTGCTTATCGCTGCGATCCCCGCACATTTCAGCATTGGCTGCAATAGCGTACCCGATACGCCCATTGCATCCCTCGCGCGCTCGGCAAGTCCGGTAAGGCTTTGTATCAGTCCCACCGTGCCGAGCAGCATGACCGCGACGGCAGCCGCCGCTGCCGCAAATGAAAGCTCCGGATTTATCCGCTTTATGAGTATGCATACAACTGTACTGAGCAGAGCCGTTCCCGCACATTTTGCAACTATCTCCATGTCTATAGATTAAAAAGCACCTTTATCATGTTGAACAGCTCGCTTATTTTCTGCACGACGATCATCAGCACGACTACCAGTGCGGTTATCGTCGTCATAAGCGCCTGCTCGTCACGCCCGGAGCGCTGAAGCAGTATGTTCAGAACAGCCACAAGTATTCCGACCGCGGCAATTTTGAAGATCAGATCAATATCCATTGCCACTCTCCTAAATAAGCGTAATAACTATCAGCGCGCCCGACGTGAGAGCGAGCCCCATCCCGAGCCTGCGCGTCTGCGGCAAAGCCTCCGCGGCGGTGGTGCGCAGCTTTTCCAACGTCTCCCGGCAGCTTCGTATCGCCTCCAATTGGCTGTCGACGTCGTATCTGCCAAGAAATGAACCGAGCGTACATAAAAGCCGCGCCGCCTCCCCGGAATACCTCACGCTCTCCGTGACGCTCTCCTTCCATATACTCTGAAAATCCTGGCTTCCAAGCACCGGCAGACGGCGCAGCAGTCTGGAAAGCAGCGCCTTACCGGCGCTCTCCGTCCTCTCTTCCAGCTGCGCGGCGAGCTCTGGCAGCGGCAGCGCGCGCGTCTCAAGCTCGTCCTGCATGAGGCGGAGCATATGGCAGAGCGCTTCCAGCTCATTGAGCTGTTCTCTTTTCAGTGCCGTATAGCTCACCCCGCCGTACACAGCAGCGGCGGCAATGAGCATTATTCCGATGATCCTCATGTTTTCAACCTTTCAAGTAAATAGCCGCGCCTGCCGTTACTCAGTGAAACGGTGAGCAGGTTTTCGAATACTCCTATTTCAAACAGCTCCCGATATAATGGCCGCCTGAGCATTTCAGCCAGACTTCTCCCGTGCGCTGTCGCAAGGACGGCTACGCCGCATCCTGCGATCTCACCTATAGCTCTGATGTCCTCAGGCTGCGTTACCTCGTCCATCGCGATCACCTGAGGGTTCATGCCGCGCAGCAGCATCATCGCCCCCTGCGCCTTGGGCACGTCCACAAGCACATCCGCGCATGAGCCTAGCTCAAACTGCGCCCGCCCATTTTCCGTTGCCGACAGCTCGTTGCGCTCGTCCACCACGGCGGTTCTGATGCCAGTCTCTGAAAACAGCCGCACGAGCTCCCGCAGGGCCGTAGTCTTGCCGATACCCGGCGGCGCGGCTATGAGTGTGCTCCTAAGCCCGTCCGATATGATTTTATGCGCCTCTGCGCGGCATATATCACGGCACTCGTGCGGAATACGTATGACCGCGGAGCTGTAATTTCTGAAACCCGTAAGCTCCCCGCGATTGTATATCGCCTGCCCGCACAAGCCTATGCGCAGCCCGTGCCAGCTTATGTATCCGTTCCTCATCGACTGCATCGAGCTGTGCAGCGAAGCGCCCGTCGCCTTTTCGAGCAATCGTATGAGCTCGTCCTGCTCAAATTCCCTGTCCCTGATGCGAAGCTCCGCCCCGCCGATACGCGCTGTCGGCGGCTGCCCGATACGAAGTCGTATTTCCTCTGCGCGGTCAAAGCGCCCGCGGCTCAATGCCTGTCCAAGCGACGCTGGCAGCAGCGCGCAGGCCTCTCTGAATGCATCCATCCTCTCACTTCCTTGGGACAGACTATGCTCAAAGCATGTCATATATTACGCAGAAGCGGTAAACGCCGTGCGGTGAACATATGTTTACTGCACGGCGTTTACTAATTAGCCTTAGGGCTTATCAAGTTTTACGTAGAATCATTTTAATAAAGTTGAGATATTTCCCGGCTCCCGCTTCCATTGACCGTCTGTCTCTCGCCGCGTAGGGATTGTCCTGCGTCAGCCAGTCTCTCCATACCTCATCACGGCTGTGCATTTCTTCAATGCACAGCGCTTCAACTCCGGACGTCTTGGATATAACGCCGCGCCAGAATTCCACATCGTGCATAAAAGCTAACTGCTCCGGTGTCCATGACAGCAAAAGCTCCTCCGGCAGCGCGTCGTGGCAGTCCTTCACCATACCGGGCACAGCGATATAAATATATCCGCCGTGCTTCACGTAGGGCAGTATTTCATCGCTGAGATAAGCATCATCACGTCCGTAATAGTTGAAAGCTCCGACATTTACGACCGCGTCGAAGAATTCTTTCTCAACAGGCGCATCTTTCAATTCCGTTTTCAGCGGCAGCACATGACTGCTCAACAGCCCCTGAGATGTAAAGAACCGCCTGTTCTCCTCAGGATCGCTCAGCGGATCGACGGCATAGACCTTGAGTCCGTACTCCTTCGCGAGGAATACCGAGGTAAGGCCTTTGCCGCAGCCGAGGTCGCATACGACAGAACCTTGGCGCAGCGCACTGTTTTCGAGCAGCTCCTCGGTGAGCTTGATTGGATTAGGGCCGGACAGCCTGCTCATGAATACTGCTGTGCCGTATTTTCTGCTGCGCGGATATTCATCCATGGAGGCGTACGGTTTTCTATAACCGCTTATTCCATAGACGAAATGCTCAAAATGCTTTTTCAGCAGCTCAGATACCCTGCCCTTTGCGTCCATTCCGTCGTAAAGGTTAATAAGCGTAAACACCGGCCCGTAAAACTCCAACGCAAGCTCGGCAGCCGAACGGTACCTGCGGTCAAAGCCCGGCATTTCACGCAGCAGATCCTCGGTGTACTTGAGCGGCCCCGTGCCGAGGTACTGCTGGAACAGTGCATTCATCTCCGGCGAACGGAATTGCTCCAGTGTGATCATGCGTCTGAAGCGTGATGCGAACGGATCCTCCGTCCAGTATATGAACTGCGCCATTGTGAAGCCGACTATCTGCTCTATCGCCGTGTTTCTGTAGCTCTCGGGCATTTCGTCGAATATCCCTACCGGCAGAGAGAACCGCTCCGCACCGCTGCGGTCGTTTTCCTCCATCCGCCGCAGGATGCTGTCAAATATATCCCGTTTATTCGTATAGTGCTTATACAGCGCGCCCTTGGTAATCCCAAGCGCATCCGCTATCATGCTTACGGACACCGCCTCATAGCCGTCCTTTGAAAACAGCTCCAGCGAAGCCAGCAGTATTTTTTCTTTTGTATCCATAAATAATTTACCCCTTGCCAAGCAGTGAACGCCAGTTTACTTCATTATAGTAAACTGGCGTTCACGCGTCAAGCCTTATTTGTTCAGCCACGGTGATATTACATGCTTTTTGAGCATGAATGCCCTGTCGGAGATTTCCGCCATCGGCAGATCGGACATGGAGTCTGAGTAAAACTCATCGGAATGCCCGTCGGGATAGCGTTCATAAAAGCGGCGTACCTTTTCCTTGTCGTGGCAGTTTTCGCCGTCTATCTTACCGCTGTGCTTGTCCATTCTGGTGCCGATGAGGCCGACGCCGAGTTCCCGGCATACCGGCTCAAGCAAAAACTCCGGCGACGCGGAGATTATCACATCATCGGCACTTTTCTGCCTGATGTACCATTCACCGATCCCGTCTTTATGCTCTGCCCAGAAGCGCTCAACCTCGCCGTCAATATCCGGGATATCTTTCAGAAACGCAAAAAGTTTTTCCTTAAGCTTCGCAGCACTTCCGCCATTTACCGCGTAGGCGATAGCCTGCGGTATTACCCCGGGGAAATTCTTCAGCATTATCCACGGGTACTTTCTGAAGCAGTGCTTTATGAACGTGACCGAGCTGTCGGGATAGAATATCGTCTTGTCAAAATCGTAGGTATTCAATATGCGTCACCGTACATAATAAAGGCGGTTTTCTTTTATCGGCTTTGCCGCCGGCATTTCCGCGGGATAGCCGAGGATGCAGTTGCCGACGCCGATGTAATCTCCCTGCACTCCACACTTTTCAAGCAGCGCTTTTCCCTCTGCTGATGCGAAAACCTCCTGCGCGCGGTTTACCCAGCAGGAGCCGATACCGAGCGCGGATGCAGCATTCATCAGGTTGCCGAGCACAAGGCTCCCATCCTTTACAGCGTTTGCGTTATCCGCCTCTGCCAGTACCACAAGCACGGTCGGTGCGCCGTAAAATGGGTCGCCATTTGCTCCCATGACCTGCGCGTTGAGCTTTGACATATAAGCGATCGTGTCCTTGTCCTGCACGGCGATTATAATTGCCGGCTGCCTGTTCATCGCGCTCGGCGCGCAAAGCCCCGCCTTGAGTATCTGCTCAAGCTCACCATCGCTTATCTGCTCGCTCTTATATTTTCTGACGCTGCGGCGTTCATACAGCGCATTCAATCCGTCCTTCATGTGTTCTGTCCTTTCATTTGAGTCTTAACGTGTTTATAAGCACAGCCGCCGAAACAGCAAAGCATGCTATGACTGCCGCTGTAACTGAAAGTATACAGGCTGCGCCGAGCACGGCGGCAGCGAGATTTACGCATATTCCGGCAGCGATATTTTCCAGAGAAATATGCGAGGCAAGCTTTGAGATTCCTATTGCCTTCGGGAGCTTTCTGATGTCTCTGTCCATCACGAGCACGTCCGCCGACATGAATGCAGCCTCCGAACCGAGCGCCCCCATTGCGATGCCGACATCTACCCTCTCCATAAGTGCCCGGTCGTTATAGCCGTCTCCGACAAAAGCGACGCTTGATTTGCTGCCCTTGTTCGACATCAGGTATGCCAGCGCCGAGAGCTTATCTTCGGGCTTGAGCTCCGCGCGCAGCATGTCAAAGTTGAGCTTTGATGCAAGCGGGCGCGCTACGGAGAGCACGTCCCCGGTGAGCAGCACCATTTTCTTTATACCCTGGACGCGCAGACTTTCAAGCGCGTCAAAAGCCCCGCTGCGTATCCGGTCAGCTACAAGTATATGCCCGCAGTATTTTCCATCGATGGCCACGTGTATCGCAGCTCCGCTGCGGCTTGGCAGCTCGCAGCTTATGCCGTGCTCCTCAAGCAGCGCCGTGTTCCCGACGTAGACCAGCTCGTCCCCGACAATGGCGCTGACGCCTCTCCCGGGGATCTCCTCGACCTGCGTCACCTTCATGTCCTTCGCGCTCCTGATGCCCACGGCCTCACGCAGTGCATACGCTATCGGATGCCGCGAGAAGACCTCCGCGGATGCGGCGGTCGTGAGCAGCTCGCGCTCCGTCATGTTCACCGGGAAAACATCGGTTATGACATAGCGCCCCTCTGTTATAGTCCCGGTCTTGTCGAACACCATGGTTTCCGCCATGGCCATGGACTCTATGCAGTCCTCGCCCTTTACGAATATGCCGAGCTTCGCGGCAGCGCCTATGCTCTTTATGTACGCAAGCGAAACGGAAAGCACAGCCGCCGAGGGACACGCGCAGATAAGAACTATCGCGGCTCTGCGCAGCATCTCCAGCCATTCGGCATTGAACATCGGCACGACCACCGCAAGCACCAGCGCGAGCGCCAACATGGACGGTGTGTATACGGAGATAAACTTGCGTATAAAGCTCTCCTGGCTCGACCTGAACTGCGCAGCCTTCTCTGACATACGCACGAGCCGAGCCGCGGTCGACTGCTCAAAGCTCTTTGTAACGCGCACCCTTATTGGAGCCGTGACATTCGTACACCCGGAATATACCTTGTACCCGGCCGCGACGTCCCATGGACGCGCCTGTCCGGATATCGCGGAGGTGTCCACTGTTGTCACGCCCTCGACAATGATACCGTCAAGCGGTATACGCTCCCCCGCCGGAATCTGAATAATATCGCCGACATTCACATAGTCCGGTTCGACGTTCAGTACGCCCTCGGCGGTTTCCACATTTGCCGTGTCGGGCTTTATTTCCGGCAGCGCCTTGAGCGCCGCGCCGCAGCGTTCGCTGACGAAAGTCTCCAGCAGGCGCACCGCTCTGAAAAGGATCAGCAGCAGTACAGCCTCCGTATAAAAGCCGAGCGCAAACACCGCTATGGCTGCAACGAGCGTTATCTGCTCCGCTTCAAAATACTTCCGTTCTATAAGCTTGTCTATCGCGTCCATCAGTACGGCAAAGCCCGCAATGACAAACGGTATCAGGAACGCGACGCACTTCATCCAGCCCTCTGCCAGGAGAAACGACAGTGCTGCCAGCAGTACAGCCGCGAACACGACCGGCGCTATTCCGCCGAAGCTTATGGAGCCGCAGTCCGCAAAGCCGCGTTTTGCCTTTTTCGCCCCGCAGCTCTCCTCGTCGATCTCATCGATCTCCGGAAATTCCTGCGGTTCGTCTTTTGTTTTCAGATGTCGGCTCTGCTCGGAAACATGCTTTCCCATAACGCATCCGTCCTTGTCAATAGATGGTAATGCCCAACTAATTCTTCTCAAGCTACATGATACATCCTTGACCCGATTTTGTCAACAAATTGCAACTTATTGAATATAACAAAATTGCGGAGCAGCAGAGCCGCTCCGCAATTCTGTATAAAGCCAAGCTTTTTCAAGCTTACTTCATGCCGTTCTCGTAAGCCTCGATCATCTTCTTGACCATCTGGCCGCCGACGGAGCCTGCCTGACGGCTGGTGAGCTCGCCGTTGTAACCGTTCTTGAGGTTGACGCCGACTTCAGCAGCGGCTTCCATCTTGAACTTATCCATTGCCTCACGGGCTGCGGGGTTGACAAGATGATTACTGGTATTGGTAGACATAGTTTGCATCTCCTTTTTGATGTTTTGGGTTCGTTGCCCGTGCTTATCTTCTGCACTCAGGTTTTCTATATTCATAAAAAGGAGATGTAATTTTTTCATATTAGTGAAGAAACTGCCGCTTTTCCATGTACTCGTATTAAGCGCGTCTTATTTTTCTTCATCCACAAATTCAAACAGATCCTCGACCGTCACACGGAACACCTTCGCAATATCCATCGCTAACTTAAGCGACGGATTATACCTGCCGTTCTCAAGGTGAACGATCGTTTCTCTTCTCGCTCCGACAAGCTCGGCAAGCTCGCTTTGCTTATACCCTGCCCTCTCGCGATATTCTTTGATTTTTGTTACGAGCGCCATCTTAAATTCCCTTTGCATCCATATAGCAGAATATTGCCATTCTGATAATTGCTGTCAGCACCAGTACGCCCATCAGCATATATCCTATTATTTCCGGGGATATTGTGAACCTCAGAATGGCGGACAAGAACGCGATGCAGACAATCAATACCATGGTGATTTTATAGCAGATAGAATCGCACCTTTTCAGATTCGCAGCCGCCATTTCGTCCACGGTCTCTTTCTTGTATTTCCTTTCGCGCACAGCTAAAAGGCAGAAAAACATTAAAGCAAATATCGCAACGCACTGCTGGATAGAGCTGAAATAATTTTCCCAACCATTTCTTGCCCAGCACCAGTAATATACCGCAATGCAAATTGCCAGCACGATACGTGCTCCAAGAAGTTCTCCTAATGTTACTTTCTTATTCATCCTTTTTCACTCTCCAATGTTATATATTTCGAACTCGCGATGTTATAAATATATCACCTGCGTTTGCGGATGTCAACAAGAAAGTGAAATATTTTTAACTTCATTGCTCAACCACTGGAATGTAACATGCACTCAACTGCCCGCCGGTATCCCTGATGCAGTACAGGTACACGCTCTCGGCGTTATTGCATCTGTCGTCGATGATGTAGCCCAAGCGGTAGCTGACCGTTTCGCCGCGATATCCGCCACGCTCTCGCCGCCCCAGTAGCGGCGCATGAAATCTGCGCAGTCCTGCCGCGGCAGGCTGCCAAGCCAACCGTTAAGAACGCGGTCAAGTTCCCGCGCGTCCATGATCTCCTCAAGCCCGCGCGGCGATGGAACACATTCCTCAAGCTCGCCGAGCAGTACCGTCACCGTGCCGCTGCGCCCATGTGTGCGTTCTCTGCGCCAGCGGTCTATGGAAAGGTTCCGCGTGATGCCCGCAAGCCACGCTAGCAGCCTTCCCGGGCGCTCAGGCGGCATGGCGTTCCATGCACGGGCGTATGTATCGCTGACGCACTCCTCCGCGTCCTCGCGCACTCCGAGAATGTTCATCGACACCGCGCGGCAGTACGCCCCGTATTTGCTGTCCGTCTCCGCTATCGCCCGCTCGTCCCGCCGCCAATACAGGTCAATTATCTTTGAATCGTCCATAGCTGTCCTCCTCTGTCTTTATAGTTGGTAAGCGCTCTCACCTATAAAGACGCGGTTTCCCGGATAATATGACAGTATTTTCTGAGCCTTTATAGAAAAGCCTCGCGGAACGATCCCCGCGAGGTTCTTCTATAAAATATTTCATCCGATAGTATGGTTCGTGCCGATAAGCACATATACCCTGCCGGGGTTTGACGCATATGCCCCAAGCTCAATGAACATTGGTACACCGCTTTGGTCACCGTCAAAATACACCGTGAGATACGGTGCGTCCCCCAGCTCGGATACGAGCATATCCCCGGACGGCACAGCAGTGTCGTATCCGTAGTTTCCGTCCTTTGTGCCGCTGAGCGTGTAGCCGGTGAAGCCCCAGTATTCCTCCAGCAGTGTGCATAGTTCGTCGACCGTCAGATCTGCCGGAACAATGTCGTCATAGTTTGCGTAGATATATGTCTTCTCATTCTTCTCACCGTTCCACCATTCCGATTCTCCTACCGGCACATCGTTTTCGTCGGCTTTTGCCTCCACGGACAGCCGTGTTATTTTGCCCGTCTCCATGTCGATTGAAAGGTGGAAGTAATACTTCCTGTCGCCGCCCTGTGCCGCAACTGCGTAGCTGCGCTTGAACAACCGCCCGAAATAATAGTTAGAGCCTTTCTGCTCCGGCAGTTCAATTATCCGCTCAGCCTTTCCGTCGATCTGCACCTCCTGTGAGAGTATGCCCATGTCCTTCATTTTCTGTATTTCCCGCTGTGCTGTCTTCCATGCCTGCTCCGGGCTGTTTACGTAAAGGCTGGCAGCGTATGCGCTGCCTGTGAGCAGTACAAATATTATCGCCGCTATAAGCGCGACTCTTGCCGCGAGGCGCGCCGCTCCCGCCCGCTTTGGTTTTCTGTTTGCATCTGTCATTTTTAAGACCTCCGTAACCGTATCCGCGGAGGCATGAACAGGCGCAAATGCGCGTTCAAAGCGTTCTCTGTCAGTCATGTTCCACCTCCGTCAATATCGTCTTCAGCCTTGCCCTTGCTCGCCGCAGTCTCGTGCTCACCGTGTTCACCGGCGCACCGAGTATGTCCGCGATCTCCGCCGTTGAATAGCCTATGTAGTAGTACAGGAATATGACGCTGCGGTACTTCTGCTCAAGCCCCATCACGGCTCTGAACAGTTCGCGGTCGTTGTCGTCCTCAAAGCTCAGCGCTGCGGCATAGTCGTCGATGTTCTCAAGCCTGCGCCACGGAGAACGGAACTGCTTCCTGCACTGGTTTATCGTGACGCGGATGAGCCAGTTGCGGATATGCTCCTCCGATTCAAACTCCGTGTCCACGCTGTATAACTTCATGAACACATCCTGCGTCACGTCGTCTGCGTCCTCGCGGCTCTTCAGATAGCTGAATGCCACGCGGAACACGGTGTCTATGTACTTTTCCGCGAGATAGGCAAAGCGCTCATGTGTCAGCATTGTGTCTCTCCTTTTGGCTGCTGCGGAGTCCTCGCGTCCGGTCGCTCCGCACCTGCCCGAAAAGCTTTTCACTTATAATATCCATGACGCAGTCAAAATCTTTCACCTGTTCCGGAAAATTTTTCTAAAAATGCCACCCGGCCTTAGGCCGGATGGCATGATATAAAACTATTCTCCGAGCGTGGCGATTTCAGCCTCCCGCTCTCTCTTGAGCGCGAGGTCCGGGAAAATGTTGTCCGCGGACTCGTACACATAATTTGAAACATATATGAAGCCGTTCTTCGTCTCCTCAACGGTAAGCTCGTGCGTGAACGCACAGTCCGTGCCGTACCACGGATAGACCGCGTCGATCTTCATCGTCAGTGTCCCGTCACTGTTGTACCAGTAGTCGGTTATCTCCGGTTCAGGCAGATGCACCGTTGCCGAGGTGTAAAAGCCGGGCTGCGCACCGAGGATGAAGTACCCGCCGTAGCTGCTGCTGTTGTCCGCCATGGCGCGTATCGTCTCGTCCTTTATATCGAAGAAGTGACCGATCACCCGCTCGAACTGCTCATAAGGCACTATATGCATGTTCGTGTCCCTGACCGTCGCATAGCCTGTCAGCGCGTTAATGTTGCTGCTGATAAGCTGCTCCGTCCCGTAGTACTGTCCGTACAGTATCGGGTAAAGGCAGTTGAAGTCAAGCTCCCCAAATTTATTGGAGCTCCATGTGCAGGTAAACAGATTATTCTCCGCGTAAGCGGAGCTGCCGAGGTAGCGCTCCGAAAGCGCGCGTTTATCATCGGCATAAGGCACGAGCCGTATAAATGTGTGCGGGTTTGTGCCAAGCTTACCATCCTTGTCAAAGCTGCCGGTATACCTGTTGCAGATAAGCCAGCCCTTTTCGGTGTATTTTATCTCCGAAAGCGAGAATTGCCCCGCCGAATATATCCTTGGGTTCCCGTCCCTCCACTCGACCGATATCGTGATGACCGATCCCACGCCGTTATTGTAGACGAGGTTGTTCGCGTGTATGGAGCCGTCGGTGTGTACGACATAGTATGCCGCCTCCGCGTCCTGCCCCGCATTTACGGCGCTGCCGAAATCGATAAGCGGCTGCGGGTTCTGCATGTCCATGTTCCCGAAATAGTCTATCGCCGAATATCCGTTCTCCGCAAGTGTGTACACAATCTGCGCAACAGAATCCTGCGAGAGCACCACATTGAGCGCCGTACCCTTGTCAAGGCTGTCATAGGTGTCGCGCGTACTGAGCATTGCGGTCTCGGCCTCTTTTTTCAGCGCATTCATGACCTTGTCCGGAACCTCATCGACCGTGTCGTATTCCTTTTCCGGCATCGGCGCAGGAGTTGCCTCCGCCGCATTTTCACCTGTGACTGCCGGGGTCGATACCGGCGCGCTCTCCGTCTGCTTCTTCCCTTTGCCGAAAAGCCCTATGCCGAGCATCCCCAGCATAAGGATAAGCAGCAGCACAGAAAGCAAAACCACTTCATTTTTCTTCATAAAAACCTCCGCTCAAAATGCCGCGATCCTATCCATCGGCACTCCTCCGGAACCATATTGGATCATTATTTTAACTGCGTACCTTGATCAGGGCTGCCGTTTTCAAGCAGCGCCACCGTTTCGACGTGTCGTGTCCTTGGAAACATATCGACAGCGGTGACCTTTGTGAGCGTATAGCCGCAGGCGTTAAAACGGAGAATATCTCTTGCAAGCGTCGCGGGATCGCACGAGACATATACGATGCGCTGCGGCTGCATTGCAGCGACAGCTTCTATCGCGTTTTCAAGCAGACCCTTTCGCGGCGGGTCAACAACGACAACATCAGGGCGCTCTCCGCGCTCATACAAGGCCTTGGCCGCCTGACCCGCATCGGCCAATATAAACTCCACATTGGCCACATTATTGGCCAGTGCGTTTTTGTTCGCGTTGTCCACCGCTTCGGGGACGATCTCTGCGCCGATAACTTTTTTCGCGTGTGCTGAAAGACAGAGACTTATTGTTCCCGCTCCGCAATATAGATCGAGCGCAAGCATGTCCGGCGTCAATGCGGCATACTCAATGGCACGGGCATAAAGCCGCTCCGCCTGGGGCGGGTTCACCTGAAAGAATGCCTGAGGAGCGATATCGAACTTGAAGCCGCAGAGCGTGTCATTGATGCTGCCGCGCCCCCACAGGGTATAGAAATCCCCGGAGAGAACAGTATTGCCGGTGCTGCGGTTGATGTTCAGGACAATGCCGGTAAGCTCAGGGCAGACTTTTCTGAGGTAGTCTATAAAAGCCTGTGTCTTTTTGCCAAAGCCCTCTCTGGAAACGATGCACAGAAGCACATCATTGCCGTGGACAGAACGGCGGCAGAACACATGACGGATAGCGCCGCTCCCGGCAGCTTCGTCATACGGCGCTATGCCGTTCGAGTTCATAAACTCCGTCACCGCGATGGCGGCACGGCAGCTTATTTCATCCTGAATAAGGCAGTCGTCAACCGCAATTAGCTGATGGCTGCGCTCACGGAAAAAGCCGCAGCGAGCCCTGCCGTCAACTTCGCCGACGGCAAAGATGCCCTTATTGCGGTAATGCGAAACATTTTCGCTGCCGATGATCTCAGTGGCCTGCACGCTCTGCTTGCCTATGCGCCGCAGGGCGCTGTTGACAAGGCCGAGCTTGAAGCGCAGCTCCTCCTCATAGCTGATGTGCTGCGTGTCGCAGCCGCCGCATAGGCCGAAATAAGGGCAAGCGGACTCGATGCGCGCAGGCGACGCTTTGAGTAGTCTTTCACCGCGGGCATAGGCGCAGTCATGCCTGACCTTGACGATTCTGATCTCCCACTCCTCGCCGGGAATCGCCTTGGGAACAAACACAACGCGTCCGTTAATGCGGCAGATACCACTGGCATCGGAACTGTAATCTTCGATCGTTACGGTGTATATATCGTTTTTCTTCAAATCTTCCATGAGTGAATCATAGCACAGCGGCAGACGTATGGCAAACAAAAATTCGGTAAATCACGTACATAATAATTAAACAGCGGCAAATAATATCAGCGTTACAAACTAAGGAGGATAGATATGAAGAAGTCTTTTGTATATCTGATATGTGTGCTGCTTATGGCGGCAATGCTCTGCGGCTGCGGCGTGAGCAGCACGGACAGCGGAATGGTGTCCTCGTCTCCGGCGCAGACTCTTCCTACGGCATCGGCGACTGTGATGCCGACAACGAGCCCGATGGCATCGCCAGACGCCGGGACCGGCAGCCAGACCAGCTCTCCGAGCGTGAGCGGCTCAACTGGGAACGGCTCGGGCTCGGCCATAGAATCGGCCATGCCGAGCAGCAGCGCGGACGCATAATTGCTCAAATATGAAGAGACTGCAAATTTTTTGCGGTCTCTTCATATTTTATGCTTGATTATACATTGCCGAGGGATTATCATGTTTTACCGTACAAAGAGAAAGAATAACTGGAGGTATAAACATGAGCTATATTCCTACAGTCGAGCAGGCGCATGAGCTGCTTGAGCGCTATAACAAGGAGCCGTTTCATATCCAGCACGGCGAGACCGTTTCCAAGGTCATGGGCGAATTTGCCAAGGAATACGACCCGGAGAACGTGGAGTTCTGGAAAGCCGTAGGTATGCTCCACGACATTGATTTTGAGCTGTACCCCGAGCAGCACTGCGTCAAGGCAAATGAGATACTGCATGAGCTGGACATCGACGAAGACATGATCCATGCGATAATCAGCCACGGCTATGGCATCTGCATCGACGTTGAGCCGACGAAGTACATGGAAAAGGTGCTGTTCGCGACCGACGAGCTCACCGGGCTTATCGGGGCTGTCGCCCTTATGAGGCCGACAGGCATTTCCGATATGGAGACAAAGTCCGTAATGAAGAAGTTCAAGGACAAGAAGTTTGCCGCAGGCTGCTCGCGCGATGTTATCCGTCAGGGCGCGGAGATGCTCGGTATGGAGCTCAGCGAGCTTATCGGCAAGACGATAGACGCAATGCGCGCCTGATGCTGAAAGTGTTTTATGTCGGCGTCAACGGACTTACCGCTGACGCCGTTTTACATACGCTGTCGGATTATCGGCTGGAACGGCTCAAGAAAACAGCGCGGTCTGAGGCAAAGGCGCAGAGCCTCGCTGCGGAGCTGCTGCTCATCCATGCGGTGCGCACGGTATATCCGGAGACTGAGCTCCCGCTCAAAATCACAGTCGGCGAATTCGGCAAGCCTGAGCTGCGCGGCATTGAGCTTGAATTCAGCCTGTCGCACTCGGCAGATATGGTGCTGTGCGCAATAAGCAGCAAGTGCGTCGGCGCAGATATTCAGCTGCGCGCGGTATATAACGCCGCGCTTGCGGAGCGGTTCTTTACCAAAAAAGAAGCCGCCGCCATAGCACAGGCGGCGGATAAAGATCGGATGTTCACACAGACCTGGGCAGTCAAGGAAAGCTATCTTAAGCTGCTCGGCACGGGCATGCACAGGCCGCTCAGCTCCTTTGACGCAAAATGCGATAACGGATGCTTTTCAATTGACGGAGCACCGGCGTGCCTCGTTTCTATCATGGAGCTGGGAGATTATACGGTCGCTGTGTCTGCGCTCACGGCTGAATTACCGGAGTTTATTGAAGTCAGGTTATAGGTAAAATCACACGTTTATGCCGGCGTCCTGCATCGCTTTTAGGAGTGTTTCAAAGCTTTCCTGGCCTATCTCGGTGAGCGGGAGGCGGAGAATGCCGCTGTCCATGCCCATCATTTTCATTGCGGCCTTGACGGGTATCGGGTTCGTCTCGATGAACAGCGCGGAGAAGAGCGAAGCATACTTTGCGTACAGCTCAGTCGCCTCGGCGTAGCTGCCCTCAAGGCAGAGCGCGCAGAGCTTCGCGACAGCGCCGGGAACGATGTTGCTCGCAACGGAGATAACGCCGAGCGCGCCGAGGGACATCAGCGGTATAGTGCAGTCGTCATTCCCGCTCCAGATATAGAGATCGTCCCCGCACAGGCTGCGTATCCTGGCGGCCAAGGCAATGTCCCCGGAGGCCTCCTTTATGCCGTTGATATTAGGGTGCTGCGAGAGCGCTTTGCAGGTATCGGCAGAGATGCCGATGCCGGTGCGGCTTGGGACGTTATACAGGATCATGGGGATATCCACGCGGTCGGCGACATAGCTGAAGTGCTCAACAAGCCCTTTTTGGGTGGTCTTATTATAATAGGGCGTGACCATGAGGACGGCGTCGGCACCGGAGTATTTTGCGTTTTCGGCTGCGCGCAGGGCGTTTTCGGTATTGTTGCTGCCGATCCCGGCGATCACTTTCATGCGTCCGTTGACGGTGCGCACCGTCACGCGGACAAGCTCGTCATGCTCGTTAGGCGTATGCGTCGCGTTTTCACCGGTCGTGCCGCAGACCACGACAGCCGAGGTGCCGTTCTCATACTGGAACTCAAGGTTCTTTTTAAGTCTCTCATAGTCCACGCCGTGCTCACTGAAAGGCGTAACTATTGCAGTGCACGAACCTTTGAAAACAGGTACTTTAACCATAACAGCCTCCACATAGAAGATTTCATCACACAATGTATTAGCAAGTTCCATGATTTATTACTGCGGTGCTGTTCAAACACCGTGGAGAGTGCTATAATAAAGCGTACAAAAACTGTGCTGAAAGAGGAAAGACACTTGAAAAAGTCGGATTTTTATTTTGATCTGCCGCAGGAGCTGATTGCCCAGACCCCACTTGAGAGACGGGACGGGTCGAGACTGCTGCTGCTTGATAAGGTTTCCGGGGAAATCGAGCACCATCATTTTTATGAGCTGCCGGACTTTCTGAATCCCGGAGACTGCCTTGTTCTCAACGACTCCCGCGTGCTCCCGGCGAGACTTATCGGTACGCGCTCGACGGGCGGAAGCGTGGAACTGGTGCTGCTGCGTGACCTCGGCGAGGGGCGCTGGGAGTGCCTGAGCCGCCCGGGACGCAAGACCAAACCGGGGACTGAGCTGAGCTTCGGGGACGGGCAGCTCACCGCCGTTGTGGAACAGGTCGCAGAGGGCGGCAACCGCATAGTAAAATTCAATTACGAGGGCATATTCCTTGAAGTGCTGGAGCGTCTCGGCAAGATGCCGCTGCCGCCTTACATAAAGGAAGAGCTTCAGGACTCAGAGCGCTATCAGACGGTGTACTCAAGAGAGCTCGGGAGCGCCGCTGCACCGACTGCGGGGCTGCACTTCACAAAGGAGCTGCTGGAAAAGATAGCGGCGAAGGGCGTGAAGATCTGCTATGTGACGCTGCACGTAGGTCTCGGCACTTTTCGCCCGGTGAAGGAGGACGAGATCGAAGCGCACGAGATGCACTCGGAGTTCTGCATTGTTCCGGAGGAGACCGCCGCAGTCATAAACGAGACAAAGAAAAACGGTGGGCGCGTTATCGCCGTCGGTACGACCTCCTGCCGCACGCTCGAAAGCTTCGCGAAAGAGGACGGGACAATAGAGGCCTGCTCCGGCTGGACGAATATTTTCATATATCCGGGCTATCGCTTCAAGTGCATAGACGCGCTTGTCACGAACTTCCATCTGCCCGAGAGCACGCTTATAATGCTGGTGTCCGCGCTGGCGGGACGCGAGCATATTATGAACGCTTACAACACCGCGGTGAGGGAGAAGTACCGCTTCTTCTCATTCGGCGACGCGATGTTCATAAAGTGAATAATAAACGCACACATATAATAAAACCCTCCGAAATTCATTTCGGAGGGATTTATTATATGTCTCTATTTCCCTTTTCTCAGCCTGTTTATAAGCTCCGCGTCGCTCTGGACATTAAGGGTTTTATAGTCCGTGTAGATTACCTTTCCCGGCAGCGCACCGGACGGCTTCTTCACAAAGCGCAGCATCGTATAGTCCACCGGGATCTTCGCGCCGCCGCGCCCCTGCGAGTAATACGCCGCGATCACCGCCGCCTGCTCTATACTGCGCTCCGGCGGCTCGATGCCCTCGCAGCGGAGGATAACATGGCTGCCGTGTATCTTCTGCGTGTGCATCCAGTAATCCGTACGACGGCCAAGCTTTGTTGTCAGCTCATCGTTCTGGATATTGCTGCGGCCGACAAGTACCTCAAGCCCATCATCGGTGACGAAGCGCAGCGGAGCCTGAGCCTTCGCCTTGTCCGCCTTGGCGTTCTTCCTGTTCTTGATGAAGCCGGTCGCGATAAGCTCCCGGCGGAGGTCCGAAACGTCCTTTTCGCTCTCCGCGCTCTCCAGCAGTTCAAGCACGCTGTTGAGATAGTCAAGCTGCTTTTCGCCCTCGGCGGTGAGCTTTGTAAGGTGCTCCTGAGCGGCCTTCATCTTGCCGTATTCCTTGAAGAGCGCCGCCGCGTTCTGCTGCGGCGTCTTTAACGGGTCAAGCTCAATGCGCACTGTCGGGCATTCCGGCTCGTAATAGTCCTCGCACTCAAGGCTCCGGTCACCCCTATTGATACGGTAGAGATTCGCCTTTATAAGCTCTGCGCGGCGGCGGAGAGCTTCCCTGTCGTCCGCACGGCGCAGCTCCTCAAGCTGGGCGGCAAGCTTTCTCTGCTGACGGTCGCGCATGGTGCGGACGGTCTTTGTCAGGTCATGGCTGCGGCGGCGCTGCTGTTCGAGCCTGTCACGCTCGGAATAAAATCTGTCGAGCAGCGCTGAAAAGCTCTCCTGCTCCTCGCAGTCCATCGCCTCGCCGTACTGGCTTATCTTCATAAAGCTGAAGTCCGCCGGTTTTCCGTCGGAGAGCAGCATATACGGGCGCATCTCGCCCGCGTTCACACTCTCGCAGAATGCGTCGAGCAGCTCCGGGAGCATTTCATACCCGCCGCTGCGGTATGCAAGCTCGCGGCAAACGAGCGGCGAGAGCCCGGCAAAGCTGTCAAGCAGCCATTTGTCAACGGGCTTGTCCCTGTCCGCCGACGCGATGAGCGCGCGGCGCTGTTCGGGACTCGTTTTAAGTATCTGCGGCTTTGTCTGCGCCGGTGGCATGCGGTATATCATCCCAGGCAGCATACGGCGCAGCGCGTCCCCGCCGAAGTCCATCCTGCGCATACAGTCGGTTATCCGCCCCTCGGCGTCAACGAGGATCAGATTTGAGCTGCGGCCGATAAGCTCGGCAATGAGCTTCTTTCGCGTTTCAAAGCCCAGCTCGTCCCGGCTGTCAAGCTCGATGCAGAGCATGCGCTCCCCCTCCGGCTGGCTGACTGACGCGATCCTTGCGCCGACAAGGTGCTTGCGCATGAGCATGCAGAACATCGGTGGCTCTGCGGGGTTTTCAAAGGATGCTTTTGTCAGATGTACTCTCGCGCTGCCAGTCCCCGCGGAAATGAGCAGGCGCAGATTTTCACCCTTGGAGCGCAGAGAGATGAGCAGCATATCCCTTTCCGGCTGCTGCACCTTATCGATGCGCCCGCCGGTGAGCTTCTCGCCTAGTTCAGAAGTGAGCGCGGAAAGGCATATTGCGTCAAGAGGCATCGTCCGCACCTCCGGTAATTATATTGAACAGCTCGTTTATCCGCTCGGTTCTGCCCAGCAGATACAGCCAGCCGAACAGCGCCTCAAGCCCCGTCGCCGCGTGGTACTGGCCGATATCCGCATTGTGCGGCACGGAGTTCACCTTGGCGTTCCTGCCGCGCTTAAAGACGCTCGTCTCGTCCTGGGTGAGCACGGGCAGCAGCTTTGCCGCCGCTTCCGCCTGCGCCTCGGCGCGGACGAAAGCGACCGTCATCCTGTGCATTTCCGCGACCGCCGTGTGTCCGTCAGTGCAGAGCTTGCTTCTGTAAAGCAGCTCATACACCGCGTCGCCGACATGTGCAAGGCCGAGCATGCTTATTTTATTCACATCCTGAACGGGCATTTCAGGGAAAAATCCGTACATATATCTCTCCTTTTAAGGCAAACGGGCGTCGGTAAACGCCCGTTTTTATATCATTCATCGTAGCCGAGTCTGTCATTATCCTGACTCATGTCCGCCGCAAGACTGAGATTACTGTCCTGCGCAAGGCCGAGACCGCGCTGAATCTCGTTCCAGCCCTCGCGGTCAATGACGACCTGACGGGGCTTTGCGCCCTCATACGGGCCAACGATGCCGAGCTCCTCCATCTGGTCGACGATGCGCGCAGCTCTGGAATAGCCGAGCTTGACACGCCGCTGGAGCATCGAGACGGAGCAGGACTTTGTCTCAAGCACGACCTCGACCGCCTGCGGCAGCATCTCGTCGTAGCCGCCGAGACCGCCTTTTCCATCCTTGGAGGACTTTCCGCCGTCGCCGCCGGAATTCTTGTCCTCCGCGGCCTTGTTCATAAACTCCTCGATCTCGCTGTTGTTCTGCGCCGTACCGCCAGCGCCCTCCTTGATGAAGCGGATGACATCCTCGCGCTCCTCATCGGAAACGAACGCGCCCTGGATACGTACAGGCTTTCCGCAGCCGACGGGAGAAAACAGCATATCGCCCATGCCGACAAGCTTTTCCGCACCGCCCTGGTCCAGGATGATGCGGCTCTCCATCGCGGATGAGACAGCAAATGCGATGCGCGACGGGATGTTGGCTTTCATAAGGCCGGTGATAACGTCCGCTGACGGGCGCTGTGTCGCGATGACAAGGTGCATACCGGCAGCGCGTCCCATCTGCGCCACACGGCAGATGCTCTCCTCGACCTCCTTGGAGGCGACAAGCATGAGGTCTGCCAGCTCATCAATGACGATGACGACCTGCGGCAGGGTCTGCTCCCCGACTGAGACACAGTGCTTGTTATAGCTCTCAAGGTCGCGCACGCCGACCTCGGAGAAGAGCCTATAGCGCTTGAGCATTTCGACGACCGACCATTGCAGCGCGCCCGCCGCCTTCTTCGGGTCGGTGACAACCGGCACATAGAGGTGCGGGATGCCGTTATAGACGCCGAGCTCGACCATCTTCGGATCGATCATAATGAGCCTGACCTCATCCGGCCGCGCCTTGTACAGCAGCGACAGGATGAGTGAGTTCATGCAGACGGATTTACCGGAACCGGTAGTACCGGCAATGAGCATGTGCGGCAGCTTTGCGATGTTGCCGACGATGCAGTCGCCGCCGATGTCCTTACCGAGGGCGAAGCTCAGCTTCGACTTTGCCGAGGTGAACTTCGGCGATTCGATTATATCGCGCAGGTAGACGGTGCTGACGATCTTGTTCGGCACCTCTATGCCGACGGTGGATATCTTGTCCGGAATTGGCGCAATGCGCACGTTCACAACGCCGAGGGCAAGGGCAAGGTCGCCGGCGAGGTTCGTGACCCTTGCGAGCTTCACGCCCTGGTCAAGCTCTATATCGTAGCGCGTGACCGTCGGGCCGCGCGTCACGCCGACGATAGTTGCGCTGATGCCGAAGCTTCTTATCGCGCCCTCAAGGCGTTCCTTATTCGTGATTATTTCCTCGCGCGAATCCACCGTGGAAACGCCGCCGCTTCTGAGCAGTGACAGCGGCGGGAACTCATAGTCGGGCTTGTCCTCTGTCGCGTTTATCGCCTCGGCGACAGCCTGCGCCTCCGCCTCGACCTCCGCGCGGTCTATTCTCTTGATTTTCGGCGGATCGGATATCTCTGCCGATACGGTGACTGACTTTCCAGAAGGCTTCTTCACCTCAGGCTTCGCGCTCTCAGGCTCCGCGAGCTGCACACCGGCGAGCGCCGCGGCCTCTTTCATCGAAAGCGGAGCAACACCGTCAGTCGCGAGCGCGGTATCGGGCTTCTGGTTCTTTGCGCCGCGCCTGGGCTTTGCGCTGCGCCCGTCAAGCAGCTCAAGCGCTTCATCGTCGTCACCGAGAGGTATGTCTATCGGGCAGGAAGAGCGGCTTATGCGCTCGATTTTGCTGGGCGTACGGCTTACCGGCACTCTGCCTGCAACAGAGTTCACGGGCTTGAGCGCATCCTCGTACATGGACGGGTCGTATTTTGCCTCGACCTGAAGCTTGACTTTGTCCGCGACTTTCTTAAAGCTGCCATTGACAGAGACGATAAAGGCAAACACGAGGCACACCAGCAGCACCGGCAGCGCGCCGTATATGCTGAATGACTTCTCAAGCGCATAGGCAATGAGCCCGCCGAACACACCGGCCGAGTCGAGCCGCTGCCCCTGCTCAAACAGGAGGCTGCACATGAGTTTGATATCCCCGCCGTCAAGCTGGTATTTATACATCATCAGGCTCATGACCGACGCGGCGAGGATCGGTATCATCAGCGCGCAGAAAACGCGCAGCGCCACAGGGCGGCCGCGGTGGAAGCCGAGGATTATCGTGACGAGCAGGAACACCGGAGCCGTGAGCCAATAGCCCCAGCCGATCAGTCCCTTTATGAGATTCGAGAAGAAAAGGATGAACGCGCCCTCATTCATGAAATAGCTGATGCCGACGAAGAGCGCGAGGAACAGGGACAGTACCGCGCCTACCTCGCGCCTGACCGGCACCACAGGATCCGGCGGCTGAGTCGGCTGCGCCTTTGCGCTCGTCTTTTTCGAGGACGAGGTTTTCTTTTTGGTTGTGGTTTTCTTAGCTTGTGCCATTTATAGAAAGTCCTTTCATGATCAGAAGATCATCGTCAGAATAATGGACAGAACGCCGATGACCCAGCAGTAATACGCAAAGCCGCCGAACTTGCCCTTCGAGCTTATGTACCTGAGCAGATTGATCGACGCGATGCCCGCTACCAGCGCGACAGCCATGCCGACGAGGTAGGCCGGGACATTGCTCCACTCTATCCCCTCCTGCACCGCGTCAACGATGGAGAGGATATTTGCGCCGAGGACGGCAGGCAGGCTCATCAGAAAAGAGAACTTCACGGCAAAATCGCGCCGCAGCCCCGTTGCGATACCGGCGGTGATAGTAGTCCCGGAGCGGGAGAGGCCGGGAACGACCGCGACGCACTGGCACAGGCCGATGATCAGCGCGTCGAGCACGGTCATATTGCGCTCGGTCTTCTTGCCGGGGGTCATTTTATCCGACACATAAAGCATGCAGCCAGTGAGAACGAGCGCGATGCCGATGAAGATATTGTGGTAGTAGAGCGTCTCAAGCATATCCTTTATCGGCAGGATCAGGAAAAGCGGAAGCGTCGCCATGACGATCATGAACAGCATGCGCGCCGCCGGATAACGTTCGCGCGGCATACCAGCAAGCGGTCCGAGGTTTACAAAGGCCAGCGCCTCATATGTCATGCTGACAATATCCTTCCAGTAAACGATGAGGATCGAGATAAGGGTCGCCAGATGCAGGAGCACGTCAAAGAACAAATGCCCGGACTGGATATCAGACATGTTGAAAAGATTATTTATCATAGAAAGATGCCCGGAACTTGACACCGGCAAAAACTCGGTGATGCCCTGCACAAGACCCAGGATCACAGCATTCCAAACGCTCATCTGCATAAACCCCCACGGTAATCGTAAAATATATCATAACACATTTATACTTCAAAAACAAGTAATACAGAACTGCAGGGGCAGGGCATTTTTATAAATGGCCGCAGACGCTTTTTCATGAGTCTGCGGCTTTCTTCAGATATTCAAGCGCATCGGACAGCGTGCCGATCTGATCTATCAGGCCGCACTGCACCGCCTCCTCACCGGAGAGGATAGTCCCGACGTCGTTTGCAAGCTTGCGTGTGTCAGACATCAGGCGCGTATAGTCCCTGCGGCTTATCCGGGAGTGCGCCGTGACAAAGCTCACTATGCGCTCCTGCATTCCGGCGAGATACTCATAGGTCTGCGGCGCACCTATGACAAGGCCGTTTATACGCACGGGGTGTATCGTCATCGACGCCGTGGGCGCGATGAAGCTGCGCTTCGCGGCAACGGCGAGCGGTACGCCTATTGAGTGCCCGCCGCCGAGGACGAGCGAAACTGTCGGCTTCGACATTCCTGCGATGAGCTCCGCTATCGCAAGCCCCGCCTCGACGTCCCCGCCCACGGTGTTGAGCAGTATCAGCAGCCCCGTTATCTCCGGGCTCTCCTCGATCGCCGCGAGCATCGGCAGAACGTGCTCGTACTTCGTCGTCTTCACATCCTCGGGCAGGATCTGGTGCCCTTCGATCTGGCCTATTATGCTCAGGCAGTGTATGCTCCCTTGCCGGGTCTGCCCGAGCTCCGTCACCTCGTTTATCTCCGCGGTCTTGTTTTCGCTTTCCGCCATCTGTTCATCACCTCTATTGTATTCTATCCAGACAACGGCATATAAAAACAGGGCGGGCAGCTAAGCGCCCGTCCTGTTGGCTTATTAATTTTTATTCGTCGCAGTACGCTGCGCGCACGCCCTTATAGGTCATGTAGCAGTCGAGCTTGGAGACGACCTCGAACGGCGCATGCATGCTCAGTACGGGTACACCCGCATCGATGGTGTCGATATTGCGGTTTGCCATGTACTTGGCTATCGTTCCGCCGCCGCCGAGATCGACCTTGCCCATCTCGGTAAGCTGCCAGACAACACCGGCTTTATCGAACAGGCGGCGCAGATACGCGACCACCTCGGCGGAAGCGTCGCTCGTCCCGGACTTGCCGCGCGCGCCGGTGAACTTGCAGATACCCATACCGTAGTTGAGCTTTGCGTCGTTGCTCTTCTCGTAGGCCTCGGGGTACAGCGGATCAAAGGCCGCGGTCACGTCTGCCGACAGGCAGAAGCTGTTTTCAAAGCAGCGGCGCACATCAACGCCCTGTATCGCGCACAGATCCTCCATGAAGCAGTCAAACGCCGCGCTCTGCATACCGGTCACGCCGTCGGAGCCTATCTCCTCCTTATCGGCAAGAATGCACACGCAGGTGCGCTCCGGCTCGTTCACGTCGAACAGTGCCTTGAGCTCTGCGTATGCGCAGACCCTGTCGTCATGGCCGTAGCCGCCGATGAGTGAGCGGTCAAAGCCGATCTCGCACACATCAAAAGCCGGGACGGCGGCAAGCTCCGCCGAGAGGAAATCCTCCTCGGTGATGCCGTACATGTCATTGAGTGTGGAGAGCACCGCAAGCTTGACCCTGTCCTTGCCCTCGCCCGCATAGGGAACGGAGCCGATGAGAAGCTGAAGTCCCTCGCCTGTTATGCCCTCGGCCATCGTCTTTTTCACCTGCTCCTGCGCAAGATGCGGCAGCAGGTCGGTGATGACGAAGCGCGGCTCATCAGGTTCTCTGCCGATGCAGATATCCACGACAGTGCCGTCCTTGAGCACGGCAACGCCGTGCAGCTCGAGAGGGATAGTGACCCACTGATATTTCTTTATCCCGCCGTAATAGTGTGTGCGGAAATAGCAGAGCTCGTCCGTCTCATACATCGGGTTCTGTTTGAGGTCGACGCGCGGCGCGTCGACATGGGCACAGGCAATTACCGCGCCGCCTGAGAGACTGTGCTTGCCGATAACGGCGAGGATAAGCGCCTTGCCGCGATTGCAGTAATAGACCTTTGTGCCGGGGCGCAGCTCCATACCGGGGCGGAACTCGACAAACCCGTTCTCCTTTGCCATGGCGATCGCGTTCGCGACAGCCTCGCGCTCGGTGCGGGAAGTGTTCAAAAAATCCATATAGCCGCGGCAGTAGTCCTCAACGGCGACATGCTCGGCGGCGTCTATCAGGTCGTAGCCGTTCTTCGGCTCATAAAAAAGCTTGCTTTTGATCTCATCCATTGCTGAACATCTCCTTAAAAAGCTGACGGCAGTCGTTTCTGAAGCTGTCTACGTCAGCGTTATTGTACAGTGTGTAGTCGCATTTTTCGGCATAATAGCCGTCGTCATGCTGGGCGGCGATGCGCAGAAGCGCATACTCCCGCGTTATGCCGTCCCGCGCCATAATGCGCTTTATGCGGTTTTCCTTATTCGAAATGACTGCCACGGTCTTGAAGCAGCGCCCGTTTATGCCGCTCGAAAACAGTTCTATCGCGTCTATTGCGGCAAGCGTACCGCCGGTCATGGCAAACTCACGCAGCCTGCGCTGAAGCTCAAGGCCGACATACTTATGCGTGATCGCGTTCAGATCGCTGAGCGCCGCGGAGTCCGCGAACACAACAGCGCCGAGCGCCTTACGATTGAGTTTACCGTCCTGCACCGTGTCCGGGAAGCGATTTTCGATCTCGCCCAGAAGCTCCGCGCTGCTCTCAAGCAGCTCATGGTAGATCGCATCGCAGTCGAGCACGAGTGCGCCCATGGCTTCAAGCTCCTGCAGCGCAGTCGTTTTCCCGCAGCCTGTGCCGCCGGTTATGCCGATTACCTTCATCCCGCCGACAAGCGCATCGGCAATATCCTCAGCTGGCAGTGCACCCTGACGGAGGATGCGGTACGGGGGCTTACTCATGTCTATTATCGTAGACTCGCGGCCAAGGCCGCATCTTCCACCGTCGATAACTGCATTTATCTTCCCGTCAAAATACTCAAGCACCTTACCGGCGTCCTTGGGACTTTCCTCACCTGAGGGATTCGCCGAAGGTGCGGCAAGCGGAAGGCCGCAGTCGCGCAGCAGCTCAAGGGTGAGCGGATGATCCGGGCAGCGCAGACCGACGGTCGAACCGCCCGCAAGAACGATTGACGGGATCTCCGGTTTTGCTTTCAGCACAATGGTCAGCGGCCCAGGCCAGAAGCGGGCGGCAAGCGTGCGCGCCTGCCCCGGAACATCGAGACACAGCGCGTCCATGGCTTCGCTGCCGTGAACCATGAGCGAAAGCGGCTTTACGGCCGGGCGGCCTTTGACCTCATATATCATGCCCACTGCCTGCTCGTTCAATCCGCTGCCGGCAAGGCCGTATACTGTCTCCGTTGGGACGGCGACAAGGCCGCCGCTTTTGATTATTTCCGCGGCACCTTTTGATGTGCCGGAAAAGACCTGTGTTTTCATTGCTACGCCTCCGTTTGCGCCTGAAGCTTTGCCGCCTGATCGGCGGTAACAAGGCAGTCGATAAGCGGGTCAAGGTTCCCGTTTATTATGCTCTGGATATTGAAATTCTTATTGTCACCGCTGAGGCGGTGATCCGTCACGCGGTTCTGCGGGAAGTTATAGGTGCGGATGCGCTCGCTGCGGTCACCTGACCCGATCTGACTCCGCCGCTCGCTCGCGACTGCCGCATGCTGCCTCGCCTGCTCTGCTTCATAGAGCTTTGAGCGGAGGATCTGCATGGCGCGATCCTTGTTCTTATACTGGCTGCGCTCATCCTGACACTCGACGACGGTTCCGGTAGGGATATGGGTAATGCGGATCGCGCTCTCGGTTTTATTGACATGCTGACCGCCGGCACCGGAGGAACGGTAGGTATCGATCTTGAGGTCATTGGGGTTAAGCTGGAAGTCGACCTCCTCGACCTCGGGCAGGACGGCGACCGTTGCGGCCGAGGTGTGTATCCTGCCGCCGGACTCCGTGACCGGGACGCGCTGGACGCGGTGACCGCCGGCTTCAAACTTGAGCCGTGAATACGCGCCGTTACCCTCGACAACGAAGCTTATCTCCTTTATGCCGCCAAGCTCTGTCTCGCTGACGTTGGCAACATCGATCTTCCAGCCCTTGGACTCGGCATACATCGAATACATACGGAACAGATCTGCCGCAAAAAGCATACCCTCTTCCCCGCCGACGCCGCCGCGTATCTCCATGATGACGTTCTTCGCATCGTTCGGATCCTTGGGCAGCAGAAGTATTTTTATCTCCTGCTCAAGCCGCTCCTTATCCGCCTTGGTCTGAGAGTATTCCTCCTGCGCAAGCTCGCGCATCTCACTGTCGCCCATGAGTTCAAGCGCTTCCTGCATACGGGAATCGGCCTGCTGGTACTCGGTATACGCATTCACAATTGGCTGAAGCTCACGCGCTTCGCGCTCATATTTAGAATAGGCCGCCGGGTCAGAGTAGGTGGAAGGCTCCTCCATTCTTGCGCAGAGCAGCTCATACTGCCGCTGAAGCTGTTTAATACTATCGAACATGTGTCACTCCGATAATTGGATTTTACAGATTATTTTACCACAGGCCTCGGATAAAGTAAATACGGACGGATATCCAAAGAGCGGATATCCGTCCGTATAAAAGCTTTGTATCAGCTGCCGAGGTAGGCCTTTCTGACCTGCTCGTTTGCAAGAAGCTCCGCGCCGGTACCGGAGAGGGTGATGCTGCCGGTCTCAAGCACGTAGGCGTCATTCGCGGCCTTAAGCGCCATGTTCGCGTTCTGCTCGATGAGAAGAACGGTGGTGCCGTTTTTGTTGATTTCTCTGATGATATCAAAGATACCCTTGACGACCAGCGGGGCAAGACCCAGCGACGGCTCATCCATCATGATGACCTGCGGGTGGCTCATCAGCGCGCGGGCAACGGCAAGCATCTGCTGCTCGCCGCCGGAGAGCGTACCGGCAAGCTGCCAGCTGCGCTCCTTGAGGCGCGGGAAGAGTGAATACACCCACTCGAAATCATCGTCCAGACTGTCAGTGCGCATATATGCGCCGATCTTGATGTTTTCAAGAACAGTCATATTATCAAACACGCGGCGGCCTTCGGGGACGAGAGTGATACCGGAAGCGACGATGGCGGAGGGGTCCTTGCCGGTAATGTTCGCGCCGTTAAACTCAATGGAGCCTGCGCTCGGCTTGACAAGCCCGGCGATGGCCTTGAGCGTCGTGGACTTACCGGCGCCGTTTGCGCCGATCAGGGTGACGATCTCGCCGCGGGGAACATCAAAGGATATGCCCTTGACGGCTTCGATGCCGCCGTAGTTGACCTTAAGGTCCTTTACGCTGAGTATAACATCACTCATCCTCGCTCACCCCCAGGTATGCGTCTATGACTTTGACATTGTTCTGTATCTCGGAGGGAACGCCTTCCGCGATAAGCTTACCGAAATCGAGGACATATATCCTGTCGCTGATGTTCATAACAAGATCCATGTGGTGCTCGACTAGGAACACGGAGAGATCATATTTCTTCCTGATCTCAACGATGAAGTCCGCAAGCTCAAGAGTCTCCTGCGGGTTCATACCGGCGGCAGGCTCATCAAGCAGGAGAAGCTTCGGCTCGGTAGCGAGAGCGCGGGCGATCTCAAGACGGCGCTGGATGCCATAAGGCAGGCTGCCGGCGACATCGTCCTTATACCTATCGAGCCCCTGCTCCTCAAGCAGAGCCATGGTCTCCTCACGCATGCGCTTTTCCTCTGCGCCGTTCAGGTGCAGGGCGGCAGAGAAGAAGTTCTGCTTTGCGCGCATATGCTTTGCGATGATGACGTTCTCGAAAACGCTGAGCTTGGAGAACAGACGGATATTCTGGAAGGTACGGGCGATGCCCTTTCCGGTTATCACATCGGGAGTGAGGGAGACGACCTTATCGTACATACCCATATTCTCACCGGCATAGGTCTTTTTCATTTTGCCCTGCGGGTAGTTCTCAACGATCGTCTCGCCCATGAAGTCTATCTTGCCGTTGGTCGGCTCATAGACGCCGGTGACGCAGTTGAACGCGGTGGTCTTGCCCGCGCCGTTCGGGCCGATAAGGGCGATTATCTCACCCTTGTTGACATCGAGGTTCAGGTTATTGACGGCGACAACGCCGCCGAACTGCATGGTTATATTTTCAATATGCAGAACGTTTTCAGCCATTATCCTGTACCGCCTTTCCCTTGTTCTTTCTGAAGATGCGCTTGAAGAAGTTGATTATTCCCTGCCACGAAAATTCCTTTGTGCCCATGATGCCCTGCCGGTAGAACAGAACGATAAGCATGATGACGACTGAGAAAACGACCATACGGAAGCCGCCGCGCATGAACGGGATGTTCACGCCGAGGTAGGTCTGGGAGTCATCAAGGAAGCGCAGCCACCACTCCGAGGCCGCGATATACAGGAAGCTGCCGATTATCGAGCCCGTGACAGAGCCGATGCCGCCGATGACGACGATGAGCAGTATCTCATAAGTCATGGCGGAGGTAAACGACCTCGCCTGAACGCTGGCCTGGAACATCGCAAGCAGCGCGCCGCCGATACCGGCGAAGAAGGAGCTGGTAAGGAAAGCCTGCATCTTGGTCTTGGCAAGGTTGATGCCCATCGCCTCGGCCGCGATCTCATCCTCACGGATGGCCTTGAAAGCGCGGCCATAGGAGGAATTGATGAGCAGGACGATGAGGAAGATGCAGAACGCGGAAATGATGACTGGGGTGAGGATGCTGTCAAACTTCGGGAACTTCTTGAGAATGTTGGAGGCGTTGGTCACAGGGCCGAGGACATCCCACTGGATAAGTGCGCGGAGAATTTCAGCAAAGCCGAGAGTGGCGATGGCGAGATAGTCGCTCTTAAGGCGCAGGCAAGGCTTACCGACGAGCCACGCAAACACGACAGCGACAAGACCTGCGGCGATAACTCCGACGATGGGCGGCAGGCAGACATTGACAACGCCGCCGTTAAAGTACTGATAAACGCTTGCATGCTGCTCAAGGGGGATGGTGAGGATAGCGTAGGTATAAGCGCCGAGCATCATGAAGCCCGCCTGGCCGAGTGAGAACAGGCCGGTAAAGCCGTTGAGCAGGTTCAGGGAGACGGCAAGCAGAGCATAGATGGACGCCTTCTGGATGACGGAGGCGAGCATGGAATAGTGCTGCTCCTTATCAATATAGATAAGCAGCGCAACGATCACTGCCGCGAATACGACTGAAAGTATAATATCTCTTTTCTTATTGGTCATGATCTCACACTTTCTCCGCAAGCTTCTCGCCGAACATTCCGTTGGGCTTGAACAGCAGCACCAGAATCAGCAGAGCAAAGGTGAAAGCGTTGCTGAAGATAGCGATCGCGTCATTCGCCTTGATCAGAGATTCACAGATACCGATTATATATGCGCCGAGGACTGCCCCGGGGATCGAGCCGATGCCGCCGAAGACCGCGGCAACAAAGGCCTTGAGTCCGGGCATGGCGCCGATGGTCGGGCTGACCTGACCGTAATTGCTGAAGTAAAGAATTGAGCCGACACCGGCAAGGAAAGAGCCGATGATGAAGGTCACGGAAATAATATTGTTGACCTTGATGCCCATGAGACGGGCAGTATCAAAGTCACGGGACACGGCACGCATCGCCATGCCGGTCTTGGTATGGTTGATGAAAAGCACAAGTGCGATGACAAGCAGGACGGTCAGCAGCGGGGTGACGACCGTGATGACCTTTATCTTGAGCGCACCGAGCATGAAGGTGCCCTTCAGGAAGGGTATCTCAGGATACGGTCTTGCAAGGCCGCCGGTTATGTAGGTCGCAAGGTTCTGCAGCAGGTATGACACGCCGATGGCCGATATCATGACCGACATACGCGGGGCGCTGCGCAGAGGCTTATACGCCGCGCGCTCAATGAGCAGACCGAGCGCCACCGTCATAATGAGCACGACGGGGATAGCGACTGCCATAGGCATTGAAGCGCTGATATAAACCATGAAAAAGCCGGCCATCATAAAGATATCGCCATGGGCAAAGTTGATAAGGCGAAGGATGCCGTAGACCATGGTGTAGCCGATGGCAATCAACGCATAAAGGCTGCCGACCGTAATGCCGGACAGCAGCAGATCTATGTAATATGTGGCAGTGTGCATATTACAGCCTCCTAACAATTCTATATCTGCGAGAAAAAACGGAACGTTTCCCCGGCGAAGACCGCCGGGGAAAACGCTTACGTTTGCATTAGTAAAAGCACTGGATCAACTATCAGCCGGTGTAAGCATCGGAGAAGACTATCTTGCCGTCCTGGAAAGTCTTGATAGCAACATAGTTCTTGATAGCGTCGCCGTTCTCATCGAACTTCAGGTCGCCGGTGACAAGGCCCTTGACCTCGAGGCTTGCGAGAGCATCGCGGATGGCTTCACCGTCGGTGCTCTGTGCAGCGAGGATGGCGTTGTAGGCTGCCATGTAAGCATCGTAGCCGCAGGGGGTGACGGAGGAGATAGCGTCGGCAGCGCCGCCGTTGTTCTCGGTCCTGGTCGCGTCGGCAGAGATCCACTCAAGGATGCCCTTGTTGAACTCAACACCGGCTTCGTTGCTCGTATCGGAAGCATCGAAGAAAGCGGAGAAGAAAACGCCGTTTGCGTTTGCGCCTGCGCGCTCAGCAATGGAGATATCGTCCCAAGTGTCGCCGGCCATGATCTGGCAGTCAACACCGGCTTCACGAGCCTGGTTGATGATCAGAGGAGCGGTCTCGATGGAGACAGGAGCGAAGATGCCGTCATAGCCCTTAGACTTGATGTTTGCCATGATGGTGGAGAAGTCGGTCTCACCAGTCTGGAAAGTGACGGTATCGCAGGATGCGCCGCCGTTGACCATTGCCTCGGAGAAGTAGTTGCCGAAGCCTGCGGAGTAGTCATCGCCGGCCTCAACTATAACGACGCAGTTCTTGCAGCCGTTCTTGAGAGCGTAGCTTGCCATGACCGCCCCCTGGAACGGGTCGATGTAAGCGATGCGGAAGTAGTAGTCATTGCCAAGAGTGACCTGGGGGTTGGTGCAGGAAGTGCCGATTGCGGGGATCTTGGCCTCGGCGAACAGATCGCCGGCAGCGATGGCGCAGCCGGAGCCATAAGTACCGATAACAACGGAGACATTATTGCTTATAAGAAGCTGAGCCGCGGAGGGAGCCTTGGCTGCGTCGGATGCGTTATCCGCATAGACGAGCTCTATATTGTAAGTCTCGCCGTTAATATCAATAGTAGGATTGAGAGAGTGGGCATACTCGATACCGAGAATTTCCTTCTTGCCGCCGGCGGCGTTCTGACCGCTGGTAGGCTCGAAGACGCCTATCTTGACGACCTTCTCATCACTGGAAGCCGCCTTAGTGCTGCTGCCGCTGTCGCTGCTGCCGCAGGCGCACAGTGCAAACACCATAACGAGTGCCAGAACAAGTGCAATAACCTTTTTCATTTTGGTTCCTCCTATAAATTACTATGTTGCCGAAGCTGTCTCTATCTCGCGGACAGATGTGTTTCGGTAACGATATGATGATTATGCACTATGACGAGTCAAATTGCAATAAACTTAAATTACTAAATTACTTTCCGCGCAAAAACACATTTTATGGAAATTACACAATAACAGGTCCGTTTCGCCAGTCCCGGCCGCATTTTTTGTCACTATTTGTAACGTTTTGGAGGGTATAGACGTCATGTGCCGATGCGCCGAGCGCGAACACTTTGGCCGCGCCGCCGTCCAGACGGCGGACAGCGGCGGGCTTCGTAAGCACCGGTACGGCTGACTTTCCGTCGATCTCGCGCAGATACGCGCAGCCAGCAGAGTCGGCGGCCAGCACCCTTGCATATGGCGGGAGCGTCTTTGTATATTCTGCACTAACGCCGAGCGCGGCGCACAGCAGCATGCGGCGCATCCGTGCGAGCGGATAGCGCTTTGTCCTTGCCGCCTGCGCGATGTCCTCAAGCGTGCTCTCTTCTCTGACGGCTTTCCACAGCCGCGCACCCGCGCCGTCGCCGCCGTCGGGCAGGCTTTCATACACGTTTCTATCGAGCATGCGCAGCCGGGACAGCAGCGCTGTCTCAAGCACCGCCTTGTCCCGTCCGCGCCCCGCCGCGCGCTCACGGCGGTACACGGACAGCGCCGCCTCCGGGATATATTCCGAAATATCCGCGCCTGTCTCCATCAGTCCCCTAAGCTCCGACGCGGACTTGGGGCCCTGCTCTCCCGCTTTATCGTGTCCGCTGCCGATGCGCTTTACCGTGATGGGGGCAATGGGATAGGTTTTTTTATAGATGGCCTTGAGGTATTCGACAGCAAGGATGTTATTTGGCTGCGAGAGAAGACTGCCGCACTCCCCCAGCTTTTCCGTCAGTACCCGCTCACGAGCCATAGCGTAGGACAGCTCCGGCAAGCGCTGAAGCAGCGCTGCGATCTCCCGCTTGGTGTCCGGATCGAGTATTTCCCGGGCAAGCGTTTGAAGCGTTTCCACATCGCCGCTTTCGCTGCCAAAGCTCAGATGTGTACAGCCGACGGCGGCAAGCAGCGAGACCGCGCCCTCGGCAAAGCCCTCAGCCGAAGATAAGCACCACGGCAGCGGAAGCTCAAGCACAAGGCTGGCCCCCGCGCGGCATGCGGCCTCAGCACGGGCAAATTTGGAAAACACCGCGGCTTCCCCGCGCTGGACGAAGTCCCCGGACATCACGCACACAGTCAGTGTGTCCGCGCCGAGGGCGCGGCGGGTCTCGGCGAGCTGGTGCAAATGCCCGCTGTGGAAAGGGTTATATTCACATACGATACCGGCTATATTCATCTCAAAGTCTCCGAATAAAAAAATCTTGATTTTTCACGCAAATGTATTAGAATAGTTATTGATGCTATTTTATCTAATTCAGGCAGGATTTACAATAGAAAGGAAAATAAATAATGAAGATCCTTGTTATCAATGCCGGCAGCTCCTCTCTTAAGTATCAGCTGATCGACATGGAGACCGAAAAGGTCATGGCCAAGGGCCTGTGCGAGCGCATCGGCATTGACGGTCATCTCAAGCACACCCCGCTGGTCGGCAACAAGAAGGTTTTTGAAGCGGATATCCCCATGCCCACGCATGCCGAGGCTATCGCCGCATCTATCGACAAGCTCGTAAGCCCCGAGTACGGCGTGATCTCCTCCATGAGTGAGATAGACGCTGTCGGCCACCGTGTGCTCCACGGCGGCGAGAAGTTCTCCCAGCCCGTTCTCATTAACGGACCGGTCATGGACGCTATCGAAGAGTGCATCCCGTTCGGACCGCTGCACAACCCCGCGAACCTCACCGGCATCAAAGCATGCCAGGCAGTCATGGGCGACGTGCCGATGGTCGCAGTGTTTGACACCGCTTTTCATCAGACCATGCCGGGCAAGGCCTATATGTACGCCGTACCTTATGAATACTATAAGAACGACAGCGTCCGCCGCTACGGCTTCCACGGCACTTCCCACCGCTATGTCTCCGGTCACTGCGCCGAGGTCATGGGCAGACCTGCTGAGGAACTGAAGCTCATATCCTGCCATCTCGGCAACGGCTCCTCCATCTGCGCGATCGACGGCGGCAAGTGCGTCGACACCTCGATGGGCTTTACGCCTCTGGTCGGCCTGCCGATGGGCACCCGCTGCGGCGACCTTGATCCGGGCGCAATGCAGTTTATAATGAATAAGCACAACATCGGCATCGATGACATGCTGACCATCCTTAACAAGAAGTCCGGCGTGCTCGGTATCTCCGGTGTGTCCTCCGACTTCCGCGATCTGGACAAGGCTGCAGAAGAGGGCAACGAGAGAGCACAGCTCGCGCTCGATATGTTCCATTACTGGGTAGCGAAGGTCGTCGGCTCCTACGTTGCGGCGATGAACGGCGTTGACGCCATCATCTTCACCGCCGGTGTCGGCGAAAACTCCTCCTACACCAGAGCCGCTATCTGTGAATACTTTGGCTACCTCGGCGTGAAGATCGATCCCGAGGCAAACGCAAAACGCGGTCAGGACATCATGATCTCCACTCCCGACTCCAAGGTCAAGGTCTACGTCCTCCCCACGAATGAGGAGCTTGTCATCGCAAGAGACACCAAGGCTATTGTCGACGCTCTCTGATCACAGATCATAAATCAATTGGGTGCAGCCAACCGGAAAGGACGGCCGCACCCAATTTTATTAGGGGCATATTTCAGCAGAATTTCCCAAGAATTTCTGTGATAAGTGTTTTACTTCCGGGAAATTTATGGTATGATTTATTGTGATAAAATTCTTAGCATGAACAGTATCAGGAGGTGCTCTCTTGCAGTACACTCACAGCTATGACTCACCGCTCGGCAGGATACTCTTTGCGAGCGACGGCTCGGCGCTGACCGGGCTCTGGTTTGAGGGGCAGAAGTATTATGCTGCAGCGCTGGACGGGCAGCACGAGGAAAAGGCGCTGCCGGTCTTTGAGCAGACTGAAAACTGGCTCGATATATACTTCGGCGGCAGAGAGCCTGACTTCACGCCGGCGCTCGCGCCGGCAGGTTCAGAGTTCCGCCGGGAGGTCTGGGAGCTGCTTTGCTCTATCCCTTACGGGAAAACCGTGACCTATGCTGGGCTTGCCGCAGCCATAGCGGAAAGGCGCTCTCTTTCGCATATGTCCGCTCAGGCAGTCGGCGGGGCGGTCGGGCACAACCCGATATCGATAATCATACCGTGCCACCGGGTCGTCGGCAGCGGCGGCAGTCTCACCGGATATGCCGGGGGCATTGACAGGAAGATCAGGCTGCTCTCTCTTGAGGGCGCGGATATGTCCGGGCTGTACGTGCCCGCAAAGGGCACAGCGCTTTGAGCTGAAATAATAATATAGGAGGGATATGCGTGAAGAAAACTTTCGTGCGGCTGCTGGTGATAATTCCGGTCATCGCCATTCAGGCGCTGTGGCTGGTGTTGCTGATAAGATGGCTGTCACCGTACTCGGCAGTGATAAACTTCATACTGTCCATATTTGCCGCGTTCTTTGTACTGTATATCATCACGAAGCGGGATGAGAGCACATACAAGATCCTCTGGCTGCTCATCATCCTGACGATGCCGCTGGCAGGCGCCGCGCTGTATCTGCTCTTCGGCAACAGGCGCTCGGCAAGGATATTGCAGGGGCTTCTCAAGCGCGCGGAGCTGCCGCCTGTCACTGGAGGTCCCGAAGTTCTCAAGGAGCTTGAGGACAGCGATCCGCGCATGGCTCAGACGATGGGCTGGCTGCAGAAGAAAACGGGCTGCCCGCTCCTGAAAAATGAGAGCGTAAAATACTACCGGCTCGGCGACGAGCTGTTCCCTGATATGCTCAATGATCTGCGCAGCGCGGAGGAATACATTTTCGTCGAGTATTTCATTATCGCAAACGGCGTCATGTGGAACGCCATGGTCGATATAATGTCCGAAAAGGCGCGGCAGGGTGTTGACGTGCGTGTCATGTATGACGACCTCGGCAGCATCTCCACTTTCAACGCAAACGACGTGCGGCAGCTCACGGAGCGCGGCATCAAATGCGTCACCTTTAATCCTTTCGTCGTGCTCTCCGGAAACCTCAATTACCGGGATCACCGGAAAATGCTGATTGTGGACGGGCGTGTCGCCTATTCCGGCGGGATCAACATTGCCGATGAATATATAAACCAGAAAGAGCGCTTCGGACACTGGAAAGATATAGGCTTCAGGGTAACGGGCACGCCCGCCGCGGGCTACGCAAGGATGTTCGCGGGCTTCTGGAACGCTTTTTCCAAGCAGCCCGTCCCGGACGGCTACACCTTTATTGACCCGAGCATCCCTGAGAAAACGGACGGCTATGTCCTCAGCTACTGCGACTCGCCTTTCAACGCTGACTCTACCAGCACCAAGCTCTTCATCGACCTGCTCTCGCAGGCGACAGAATACGCATGGTTCTGCACACCGTACCTCATGCCGGGGGACGACCTTGTCGACGCGATGATAATGGCTGCGCAGCGCGGGGTCGACGTACGCATAATGATGCCGGGTATACCCGACAAGAAGCTGATATTCCGTATGTCGCACAGCTTTTATCAGGAGCTGCTGATGGGCGGGGTGAAGATATACGAATACATCCCCGGTTTCCTGCACGCAAAGTCCTGTGTCATCGACGGGAAGATCGCGACAGTCGGCTCGGTGAACCTCGACCACAGGAGCCTGTTTTTGCAGTTCGAGAACAATTCCCTGTTCTACCGCTCGTCTGTTGCAGAAGAGGTCATGGCGGACTTCTTGGCAACGCTGGAGCGCTGCCGGGAGATCGTGCCATATAACCAGACGCAGTACGCCCTACGTCTCGCTTTCGACGGCATACTGCGCATATTCGCTCCGCTTTGCTGAGCACTGCACAGCGCCCGTAAATAAAGAACAAGGGTTTTCACAAGAAACTGTCGAAAATCAAAAAAATGCTTGAATTGTCCGGCGCTGTATGATATACTTGTCAAGCTGATTATTATGTACAAAATCGAAAGGGTCGAGATAAATGTCTGCACTTACTATCGTATTCACCGTTCTTCAGGTTCTCTCCGGTCTTGCTGTTACCGCTATCGTTCTGATGCAGAGCGGCAAGAGCGCCGGCCTTTCCGGTGCCATTTCCGGCGGCGCCGAGACCTTCCTTTCCAAGGGCAAGGCCAAAACGCTGGATGCAAAGCTTGCAAGGATGACCAAGTGGTTCGCACTTGTCTTCGTTATCCTCACTCTGATCCTGAACCTTATCTGAGCGGGCAAAGCGCAAATGAAAAACAGCGGCGGAATTTTCCGCCGCTGTTTTTCGTTCAGTCATAAATAATATCAGGAAGTCTGCAAATTGCGGACTTCCTGATATTTTTATTCCCATGTTTTCCAGACATCCGGGCAGTAGCCCACGGTGGCCTGCTTCCCGTTTCTGACGATAGGTGTCTTTATGAGGTACGGCACCTCATAGAGCTTATCAAGCTTTGCCTCCGCCGACGCGAGGTGCTGGAAAAGCGGATAATCCTGATCGGCCGGGTCGGCCATCGCGTCAAGCCCCACGGCATTTTTGACGGAGTTCAGCTCTCCTCTGCTCATGCCGTATTTCAGGATATCTACAAACTGGTACTTTATCCTGCGTTCCTTGAAGTAACGCTCGGCCTTTTTCGTGTCAAAGCACTTGGCCTTGCCGAATATCTGAATGTTCACCCCGGCTTATACCTCGACGATGACCGGCAGGATCATGGGGCTGCGGCGGGTAGTCTTATAAAGATACCCGGTTATATTGCTCTTGACCTTGCCCTTGATGCCAGTCCAATCGGTGATGTGCTGGTTCTCACAGGCTTCGACCGATTCGATCGCAACGCGCTTGAGTTCCTCCATCATGCTCTCCGCTTCCTTTACGTATATAAAGCCGCGGGTCACAATCTTAGGCTCGGAGACGAGGGTGTGCGTCTCGTTAGAATACGGGAGGACTATCACGACCATGCCGTCCTCGGCAAGCCTGTGGCGGTCACGCAGCACGACGCTGCCGACCTCGCCCACGCCGCTGCCGTCGACTAGGATTGCTCCGGCTTGGACGGTCTCCTCGCACTTGATGCTCTTCTTCGTTATCTCAATGACCTTGCCGTTTTCGGCAACGACAACATTCTTCGGCGCAACGCCCATGAGCTTTCCGAGCTCCGCATGCTTGACGAGCATCCTGTGCTCGCCGTGGACGGGGATGAAGAACTTCGGCTTCGTGAGTGCGAGCATCATCTTCTGCTCTTCCTGGCAGGCGTGGCCGGAGACGTGCAGATCGGTGTGCCGGTCGTATATGACCTCCGCGCCCTTGTGGAACAGCTCATCGATAACACGGCTTATCATATTCTCATTGCCGGGAATAGCGGATGCGGAGATGATAACACGGTCGCCCGCATCGACATTTATCTGCTTATGCTCGGAAAAGGCCATGCGGTAGAGCGCGGACATCGTCTCACCCTGACTGCCGGTGGATATGATGACGGTCTGATTGCGCGGCAGCTTGTTTATCTTGTCGATGTCCACCATGACGTTCTCCGGGATATCCATATATCCGAGAACGGAAGCAACGTGCAGGACGTTTTCCATGCTGCGCCCGGTTATGCCGACCTTGCGGTTATACTTTGCCGCGACGTTGATGATCTGCTGCAGGCGGTGAACGTTCGAGGCAAAGGTCGTGATGATTATGCGCTTGTCGCAGCCCATGAAGAGCTTGTCAAAGCTCTCGCCGACCTTGCGTTCGGATGCGGAATGACCCGGCTGCTCAACATTTGTCGAGTCGCTCAGCAAAGCGAGCACGCCCTCGTTGCCGAGCTGGCCGAGACGGGCGATGTCTATCATACTGCCGGCGATAGGCGTCACGTCTATCTTGAAGTCACCGGTGTGGATAACCGTGCCGATAGGCGTCGTGATAGCCAGCGCGACCGAATCCGGAATGCTGTGGTTCACATGGATGAACTCCACGGTAAAGCAGCCGAGACGGAAGACCGAGCCGTCTTTCTTGGTAAAGATCTGAGTGTTATAGAGCTGGTCGTGCTCTTCGAGCTTCAGCTCGACCAGCGCCGCCGTGAGAGGCGTGGTGTATATGGGAATGTCCAGATCGCGCAGCAGATAGGAAACGCCGCCTATATGGTCCTCGTGGCCGTGCGTGAGGATCAGCCCGCGTATCTTCTCGGCATTGGCCTTAAGGTAGGTGATATCCGGCAGGACGATGTCGATACCGTACATATCCTCATCCGGGAAGCCCATGCCGGCATCAACGATGATTATATCGCTGCCGCATTCATAGGCTGTCATATTCTTGCCTATTTCGCCCAGACCGCCGAGCGGGATAATTTTCAGTTTTGAAATCATATTATCTCCAATCTATCAAATAAAATCGTATGTACCGTGCCTCCGATTATTGATGCTCACAGTAAAGAGTATAGCCCGCGCTGCAAATAAATAATCACATCTCAGTGCGCCCTTCAATGGCGCGGTTAAGCGTCGCGTCGTCCGCAAACTCAAGGTTCGACCCGACCGGGATGCCGTAAGCAAGGCGCGTCACCTTGACGTTAAAAGGCTTGAGCAGGCGCGAGAGATACATTGCCGTCGCTTCGCCCTCAGTGTCCGGGTTCGTCGCCATGATGACCTCCTGAATGTCATTCTCCGCCACCCTGACCAGAAGCTCCTTGATTCTTATATCGTCGGGGCCGACATGGCTCATCGGGGAAAGAACGCCGTGCAGGACATGATACGTGCCGTTATACTCCCGCCCGCGCTCGATGCTGAGCACATCGCGCGGTTCTGACACCACGCACACGGTGCTCTTATCGCGCGTGTCGCTCGCGCATATCTGGCATATCTCCCCCTCGGTGAGGTTCTGGCACACCTTGCAGCAGTGGACGCTCTTCTTCGCCGAGACTATCGCATCCGCGAAGGACTGCGCTTCATCATCCGGCAGGCTGAGGACATGGAAAGCGAGCCGCTGCGCGCTCTTTCTGCCGATCCCTGGCAGGGACGCGAATTTATCTACAAGGTTTTCAAGTGAAGCGGGAAAAAAGGACATGGCTTGCTCCTCAGTTTATCTTACTCGTTCTGATGCGCTCTATTGCCTCGGCGCGGTCCGCGCTGCCAAACACAGCACTGCCGGCAACCAGCACGTTCGCCCCGGCCTCTATGGCGAGCGCCGCGGTAGTGCCGTCGATGCCGCCGTCCACCTCTAGCTCACAGTCGGGCGAAAGCGTGTCGATAAGCTCACGCACACGGCTGATCTTCGGGAGCTGCTCATGCATGAAATGCTGTCCCCCAAACCCTGGCTCCACCGTCATGACAAGGATAATATCGACCATCGGCAGGAACGGCAGGACCGCCTCTGCCGGGGTATTGGGATTAATGACAACACCCGCCTTTTTTCCAAGGCCTCTGGCGATGTCTATTGCCTTGAGGATATTCTCCTGACTGTCGGCCTCGACATGAAAGGTCACCATATCCGCCCCCGCCTTGCAGAATTGCTCGGCATAGCGGACCGGCCTGTCTATCATAAGGTGAACGTCAATGAACATATCCGTCGCCCTGCGCAGGGATTTAAGCACAGGGATACCGATAGAAATATTCGGCACGAACAGGCCGTCCATTACATCAAAATGCAGATAGTCGGCGCCCGCGGCCGCTACCTCTCCGGCCTCCTGGCCGAGTTTCGCAAAATCGGCAGACAGTATTGACGGTGCGACTTTTATCATCTCTGATCTCCTTTACACGGGATGCGTACCGTGCGCGGCACGCAAATACTAATTTATTATACTACATGTCTGCGCTAATTTGCAATACTCTTGACTGCTGCGGCAATTAGATATAAAATAAAAATGTACGACAAATGATTGGAGAGTTTTGAGTGGCGCGTAAAGATAAGAACAAAAAAGCGGTCAAGGCCATATACGGCTTCATGATCGCTTGGATAATCGCGGCGGCCTTTCTGCCGCTGTACAGGATATGGGGGCTGCTGCTGGCAGCTGCAGTCTCCGGCTTTGTCGCGTACCTTCTCGGCAGAAGCTCCGCGCAGAAGGAAAACAACGCGGGGCGTGAGCAGGTGTCCAAGTCTGCCGCCGCGCCTGAGCACGCCGAAAAGAAGAGCTATGGCCCGGAGATCGACCCGATAGTCGAGGAGGGCAACCGGGCCCTCAGTGAGATGGGCAGGCTTTATATGTCTATCAAGGATACCGAGGTACGCAAGAAGATCAATGAGCTGATGCGCATCACGGATAAGATCACACAGGACGCCATCGCCGATCCCTCGGATATCCCGCAGATCAAGAAGTTCATGAACTACTATCTTCCGACGACGATAAAGCTCCTCAATGCATACGACAGAATGAGCGCGCAGGGTATCGAGGGTGAGAATCTCGACAAGAGTATGAAGAACATAAATGAAATGCTCGACGCCGCCATCGAAGCGTTCAAGAAGCGGCTCGATTCCCTGTTTGAGGATCAGGCACTCGATATTGAAACCGATATAAAAGTCATGAATACCATGTTGGCCAGAGAAGGGCTTTCCGGTAACAAGGACTTTGAGATAACAACAGAAAGGACACAAACAACATGAGCGAAGAAAAGAGCTTCATCCCCGCCCTTACCCTTGAACCGAACGCCGCGCAGACCGAAGCCGCCGTTGAGGAGGCTCCCGTCGAGGAAAAGCAGGCAGAGCAGACGCCCGTCGAGAAGCTTGACATCAGCAGTCTCTCTCCGGCTGAACAGGCCGCGGTGCGTGATTTCTCAGAGAAAATAGACATCAAGAACACCGATCAGGTCATGAACTACGGCAGTGCCGCGCAGAAGAATATCTCCGAGTTCTCTGACGCCGCTCTCAGCAGCGTCAAGACCAAGGATCTCGGTGAGTGCGGCGATATGCTCAGCGAGCTTGTTGTCGAGCTCAAAGGGCTGAACTTCGACGAGGAGGAAAAGAAAGGCTTCTTCGGCCTGTTCAAGAAGGCTTCCCAGACCATCGCCGAGAAGAAGGCACAGTTCGACAAGGCCGAGGTCAATGTCGACAAGATAGTCGAGGAGCTTGAAAAGCACGAGATCACGCTGATGAAGGACATCAGCATGATGGATAAGATGTACGAAAAGAACGAGGAGTACATGAAGGAGCTCACCATGTATATCCTCGCCGGCAAGCTCAAGATAGAGCACCTGCGCAATGTTGAGCTGCCAGAGTACGTTGCAAAAGCCAAGGAGACGGGTCTTCCCGAGGACGCGCAGGCCGCAAATGATTTCGCAAACCTCATAGGCCGCTTCGAGAAGAAGATACACGACCTTGAGCTGACGCGCACTATCTCCGTGCAGATGGCTCCGCAGATCCGCATGGTGCAGAATAACGACAGCCTGATGGCCGAGAAGATCCGCTCCTCGATCGTCAACACTATCCCCCTCTGGAAGAACCAGATGGTGCTGGCTCTGTCGCTGTACCACTCCGAGCAGGCCATGCAGGCGCAGCGCAACGTGACCGATGTGACCAACGAGCTGCTCATGAAGAACGCGAAGACCCTGCATCAGGGCAGCGTGAACGTCGCGAAGGAGTCTGAGCGCGGCATCGTCGATATGGAAACGCTCAAGCAGACCAACCTTGAGCTTATCGCCACGCTCGACGAAGTGCGCCAGATCCAAGACGACGGCCGTGCCCGCCGCGCTCAGGCCGAGGATGAGCTTGCGCGTATCGAGGGCGAACTCAAGGATAAGCTGCTTGAAATGAAGGGCTGATAGTCTGTGCTTCCGTAAGGAGGAATATATGGATTTTTTTAAGAAGCCCGCTGTGGCGGTGATTTTGTCGCTTATAGTTATTTTCGCGTCCACGCTGATTTCTGTCAGCGCGAAGCTCAACAATAAATGCGACAAGGTAACCGACGGCTTTTACAGCGGCGTAAGATACAAAGGCGAGGATCACGACGCCATTGCCGAGGAGATCAGTTCGCTCTGCGCAGTCACGGATGAGATCGTGCCTATCGCTTCAAATTACGGGATAGACACTGCTGCGCTCTCTGACAGCAGCCAGCGTCTCCGCGCGCTCGTCTCCTCCGGGAGCCGCGACATCGGCAGCGTATATCAGACGTATTCTGAGTTCATCACCGCACTCAAGGACGTTGAGGCGCAGCTTCACGCGACGGGGCTGAGCAGCCGCCACGAAGAGGCAATGAGTGAATACTCGGATGAGATCGCCGACTGTGTCGACGATATAAACGCCGCCTGCTATAACGACACCGTGCGCGAGTTCCTGCGCAAATACGATAAGTTTCCAACCCGTAATTGGGCTGATTTTCTCGGGGTCAGTTTCCCTGAATACTTTTCCTGAATAAACAGAGGTAGAAAAATGTCAATCGAAAAAGGCCGCGCATATTTCAGAGCTCTCGGACTGGAGGACAGAGTTCAGGAATTCACCGTTTCCTCCGCAACCGTTGAGCTGGCGGCTCAAGCTCTGGGCGTCGAGGGCGCCCGCATCGCAAAGACGCTGTCCTTTAAAACCGATGACGGCTGCATGCTTATCCTCGCAGCCGGCGACGCGAGGATAGACAACCACAAGTTCAAGGAGTATTTCCACTTCAAGGCGAAGATGCTCTCGGCAGACGAGGTGCTTGAGCTGGTCGGCCACCCGGTCGGCGGCGTGTGCCCCTTCGGCATAAACGAAGGCATCCCCGTGTATCTCGACGAAAGTCTCAAGCGCTTTGAGACGGTGTTCCCCGCCGTCGGCAGCGCGAGCAGCGCCATCGAGCTGAACCTCGATGAGCTGTACAGATACTCCAACGCCAAGGCTTGGATAGACGTCTGCAAGCTTCCGGAGGCTTGAGTCCTTCGGGACAATAAAAACGAATCAGGATGAAGCGATAAACTTTATCCTGATTCGTTTTTATTTCCAGCACTTTACGGAGTTGACGGCATTATCACCAAGTGAAGGCCCCTGCCTGGGCACAAGGCGATCAATATATCCAAAGCTTAAATTTTATGAATATTTACTATTGCAATATGCGTCGAATTACAATATACTTTGGCATTATTTCAATTGCAAATATGCAGTATGGGTGGGACAAGCATGAATAATTATCAATTCGCTTACGGCGACGGGACAGTGACGCTTCCGCTGGAGGGCTGCAATATTCTCGGCGAGCTGCACGGCAACAAGGTTGAGCCTATAAAGGACATCCGGACGGCACTTTGGGGATCGCTCGATGAGCCGATCGGCAGCGAGGCGCTGTGCAAGCGCGTCAAGGCGGGAAACACCGTCGCGCTAATAGTCAGCGACATGTCGCGCTTCTGGATGCGGCAGGATCTTGTAGTCCCGCATCTGGTGGACTATCTCACTCAGCGCTGCGGAGTGCAGGAAGCAGACATCAGCATAGTCATCGCAAACGGGACGCACGAGGGCGGCGACGAGCAGGAGCTGCGCACACTTGTGACCGATGCGGTATATGACCGCGTCCGTGTCGAGAACCATGACTGCGAGGCTACCGACCTTGTGTACCTTGGCACGACGCCGCACGGCACACCCGTGTCCATCAACCGCACGGCGGCGCAGGCAGATATCGTGATCTGCCTCGGCGCGGTGACGCACCACGTGATGGCAGGCTTCGGCGGAGGGCGCAAGAGCATACTGCCGGGCATCAGCAGCCGCGAGACGATATTTCATAATCACGCGTTTTCCTTAGATGCGGCGCAGCTTCGCTCGAACCCCGCCATCGGAAACGGCGTACTCAAGGGCAATCCCCTGCACGAGGACATGTGTGAGGCAGCAGGTTTGGTAAAAAATCTGTTTATCATCAACCTTGTGATGAACGCGCAGATGCAGCTTGCCGCCATCTTCTCCGGACACTATCTCTCCTCATGGGAGCAGGCCTGCCGCACGGTGGACAAGATATATCAGGTGGACATACCGGCGAAAGCGGACGTCATCGTCACGAGCTGCGGCGGCTTCCCGAAGGATATTTCCCTTTATCAGGGCACTAAGGCCATTGACAATGTGGAGTCCGGTCTGAAGCCGGGCGGGACTCTGATACTGATGATCGAGGCGCGGGACGGCGGCGGGCCCGCCGAGTACTTCGATTGGTCGAAGGATCTCACCGCGGGAACGATAGAGCAGCGCCTGCGCGAGCATTTCACGGTCGCGGGATATATCTTCTTCCTCAACTGCGAGCAGGCGCAGCGCTATAACATTCTGCTCTATTCAAGCATCGACTCGAAGGACGTCGAGCCGATGGGGATGAAGGCGTTTTCCGATGTGGATTCCCTGCTTGCCGCAGCGCAGCTTGAGGGAAAATCGGTCTACGTGATACCGAACGGCTCCACGGTTATACCGCATGTGAAGGAGGATACTGAAGCATGAAACGCAATTACATCGCAAAAAGATTTCAGAACGCCGGCAGCGGGCTGACGCTCGACACGGAAGCCCTCGCAAAGTATAAGGATATAATTGACCTGAGTATCGGCGACACGGATTTCATCACCGACGAGGGCATAATAAACGCCGCCTTCCGTGACGCGAAGGCCGGGTACACGCGCTACGGCGACCCCAAGGGCGACCCGGAGCTTATAGACGCGGTGTGCCGCGCGTGGCAGGAGGATTTTGAGCAGAAGCTCCCGCACGATCATGTACTTGTGAGTGCGTCAAGCTGCCTCGGCATGGCGCTTGTGATCTTCTCGATCCTTGATCCAGGCGACGAGGTCATCGTCTTTTCCCCGTACTTCCCCATGTACCGCACACAGATAGAGCTTGCAGGCGGCGTGTGCGTCGATGTGCCGACCTACGCGAGCGAGGACTACGCCATTGACGAGGCGCGTCTGCGCGCCGCCATTACGCCGCGGACAAAGGCAATAATATTCAACAACCCCACGAACCCCACCGGCATGGCCTACGGCAATGATACGCTCGAAATGCTTGCACGCATCGCGAAGGAATATGACCTGCTCATTGCGGCAGATGAAATATACACTACCTATCTCTACGAGGGCGACTTCCGCCCCCTCCGCACTCTGCCTGGGATGGCTGAACGTACTATTACTCTCAACAGTTTTTCAAAGAACTTCCTTATGACCGGCTGGCGCGTCGGCGTTATCATCGCTGAACCCGAGTTGCTGGAAGTCATGAACGATATTAACGGTTCTCTCATCTATACCGCGCCCTCGATATCGCAGCGCGCCGCGATCCATGCACTCTCGATGCGCCGCGAGATACGAGAAAAATACGTCACCGCATACCGCGACCGTATCTTTTATACAGCAGACCGCATAGAAAAAATTCCGTATCTCAGTCTTGTGCGGCCTAAGGGTACGTTCTATCTGTTCCCCGGCATAGAGAAAACCGGACTCACGGACGACGAGTTCTGCAATGTGCTGCTGGATAAGGCGCATGTCCTTGTAAGCCACGGTAAAGCCTTCGGCACGGCAGGTGCCGGGCACTTCAGAATTGCATGCACAGTGGGTATTGATACACTTAAAATTGCATTTGACCGCATGGAAAAGCTTTCGTTCTGAGCTATTCTCCCTGTTTTTGCATAAATTGCACAATTCTGACGGGTAATTATTCATGTTTCTCATAAGAACTGAGTATTTACAAGCCCGAATTAGTGAGTATAATTATGCACATCACTTACATATTCGTGCATATAAATGCACGAGAGGGAGGATAAAATGAAAAACCTTAGCATACTCAAAAAAATGCTGTTGCTGGCACTCAGCGCCGCGATGCTGCTGACCGTCCTTACCGGATGCGGCAGCAGTGAAACCGCAGCTCCGCAGGATGAGCAGGCAACCGAAGCACAGGCTGAAGAGCAGCCCGCCGCTGAAGCCTCCACCCTGCTTGAGCAGATCAAGGCCAAGGGCAAGCTCGTCGTCGGCACCGAAGCCCAGTACGCCCCCTATGAGTTCAAGGATCTCGATGCTAACTTTGTCGGCTGCGACATGTGGCTGGCTCAGCAGATCGCCGACAGCCTCGGCGTTGAGCTTGAGATCGTCGACATGTCCTTCGCGGGCATCATACCCGCGGTGCAGTCCGGTCAGGTCGACCTCGGCATAGCCGCCTTCACCAACACCCCCGAGCGTGCAGAAGAAATTGACTTCAGCAATCTGTACGAGACCAGCGCACAGCTGCTGATCGTCAAGACCGGCAACGCTGACACCTACTCCACCAAGGAAGCCCTCGCAGGCCAGAAGGTCGGCGCACAGAAGGGCACCATCCAGTCCCAGCTCATCCAGTCCGCACTTCCCGACAGCGAGCTCTTCGAGCTTGAGAAGTACCCCGCACTCGCACTTGAGGTACAGAACGGCAACATCGCAGGTCTGGTAGTCGACCAGGCAGTCGGCGAGTCCCTCGTAGCCAACAGCAACGGTGAGCTTGAGGTCTCCAACTTCGAGTTCTCCGCAGAGGAAGCTTCCTTCGGTAAGTCCGTCGTCATCGCGAAGGGCAACGAGGATCTGGTCGCAGCAGTGAACGAGGTCGTCAATAAAGTCACCTCCGACGGCAGCTACCAGGCAGCCTACGACGAGGCAGTCGCACTCGCGGCAACCCTCGGCATGTAAGAAATATACAGCAAAAACTGACTACGGGCTTCGCCACTTCGGCGGCGAAGCCCGATTAAACTTTGAGGAGGGGTTCCCGTGAAATTTACGTTTTTTGAAACGATCGGAAAACTCATCGTCCGCTACCACAGCTTTTTTGAAGAGGGCATAATAAACACCCTTATCATAGCAGCCTTCGCAGTGCTTTTCGGCACGATCCTCGGCACGCTCATGGCAAGCATGCGCATGAGCAGGATCCTGCCGCTGCGATGGATCGCCACGGCCTACATTGAGTTTATCCGCGGAACTCCCCTGATGGTTCAGCTGATGTTCATCTTTTACGGTCTTCCGATGGCCGGTATCACGCTACCGGATATTTCGTGGATCCCGAACTTTTCGCGCTTTTCCGCAGGCATCATCGCAATGAGCCTCAACAGCTGCGCGTACACCGCGGAGATCATCCGCTCCGGTGTTCAGGCTGTTGACAACGGCCAGATGGAGGCAGCCCGCAGCGTCGGCTTCAGCCACTCTCAGGCCATGAGGCTCGTCGTTCTGCCGCAGGCGATAAAGAATATCCTCCCCGCACTCGGCAACGAGTTTGTGACGGTCATCAAGGAATCCTCCATCGTCTCCGTTATCGGTCTTGCCGATCTCATGTTCCGCACGAACGACGTCATTGCCGTTACATACAAGAGCCTCCTCTGCCTCGCGATAGCCGCGCTGTGCTATTTTGCGATGACCTTCACGGGCGGGCGTATTATCGCGCTGGCTGAAAGGAAGATGAACCATGGCAAATGAAAAGCTGATACAGGTCGTCGACCTGTGCAAGAGCTATCACAAGCTTGATGTTATAAAGCACATAAGCGTTGATTTCAGTAAGAACGAGGTCGTATCGATCATCGGCCCCTCCGGCGGCGGTAAAAGCACATTCCTGCGCTGCATGAACCTGCTCGAAAAGACGAGCTCCGGTCAGATTCTCTTTAATGGCGTGGATATATGCGCGAAGGATCAGAGCAAATACATAGACCAGCACCGGCAGAAAATGGGCATGGTGTTCCAGCAGTTCAATCTCTTCAACAACATGACCGTGATGAAAAACCTCACCGCAGCGCCCGTCCGCATCAAAGGCATGGATAAAAAGCAGGCTGAGGACAAGGCCATAGAGCTGCTTGGACGCGTCGGTCTTGCCGACCGCGCGGACGCTTATCCCGACCAACTCTCCGGCGGGCAGAAGCAGCGTATCGCCATTGTGCGCTCGCTGATGATGGATCCCGAGGTCATGCTCTTCGACGAGCCGACCAGTGCGCTTGACCCCGAAATGATCGGTGAAGTGCTCGACGTTATGAAGCAGCTTGCCGAAAGCGGGATGACTATGATCGTTGTCACGCACGAGATGCGCTTCGCCCGCGAGGTGAGCAGCAGGACTATCTTCCTTGACGACGGGCACATCGTTGAGGACAAGCCCTCGCATGAGCTGTTCGACCACCCAGAAAGCCCGCGTCTTATCAGCTTTTTTGATAAGATGCTCTGAACAATATACACGAGAAAAGAAACACAGGCGGTCACGGGTCCGCCTGTGTATATTTATATAAACCGGAAATCTAACTCTGTATGGAGTTCATCAGAGCCTGCCAATCGCTGAGGCTCAGACCGTCGGACAGGCTGATAGAATAGGAATAGCTTCCGTCCGTCCAGATAGCGAGAGTATACTGCCCGGCGTCCCCCTTGAGCGTCACGGTTATGCTGCCGGCTTCAAACTCGGTCACATCCGTATAAACGTTATAATCTCCGGAGCAGTCCTCCGTACCGGCGGCTTTTCTGTAGCATGCGGTCTTGCCTTCGCCGGTGTAATCTATCTCAGCAAGCTCATGCCAGTAGGATATATATTCCGTCTGCTCGGGTGTGAACGGCAGGGACTTCACGGCCTTCCAGACAAAGGAGAGGTCGTCGCGCTCATCGGCAGCAAGCTCCTCATTCAGTTCGTCGGTTTTCCTTATGGAATTGTAGTCGAGCCGGTTCTTACTGAGGTTCGCCGCGACTCGCAGCAGCCATGCCTTTTCATGCGCAGCGTTTTCAAAAACCGGACCGGTCTTGAGGTGCTGGATAAGCGTATCCTGAAGGATGTCCTCGGCATCGCTCATGTTGTGCAGGTATGAATAAGCATAGCGCAGAATGCTGTCACCGTAGGTATTGAGAATATACTCGGCGCGCTCATTTATGGCCGCGCGCCTTGCGGACACGGCCGGTCTCATCCTCGCCGTTTACGTAGACGACTTCGAGCATCTCATCGTTCATTGCGCGGTAGATTCTTTTATCGGAGCTGCCGATGGCATCGGGCAGGGTGATATAAAAACCGGTCTGCTTCTCCGCTTCGGCGAGCGTGTCAAAATCCGTGATTGGAACGGCTCATTTACCGCTCTGTCCTATATACAGATGGGAAGGCAAAAAGGTTGCAGTTTTGCGAAAAAAATTTTGCCCCCGGAGCGGATATACACCGAGGGCGATTTTCACGGAGCGAGTTTATATTTATGCTTGTCCTTTTCTGTTATATCACGCAGGGCGCGGCAGGGGTTGCCGACTGCGACGACGCCCGAGGGGATGTCGCGCGTCACGACACTGCCCGCGCCGATCACGGTATTGTCCCCTATCGCCACGCCGGGCAGCACCGTCACGCCCGCGCCGATCCAGACGTTATTGCCGACGGTTATAGGCAGGGCGATCTCAAGACCGGCGTTGCGCTGCTCAACATCCAGCGGGTGCCCCGCGGCGGAGAAGCAGCAGTTCGGCGCAATGAACACATGGTCGCCGAAGGTTATGGGCGCGCAGTCGAGTATCACAAGATTGTGATTGGAATAGAAATCATCGCCGACGAAAATATTATACCCGTAATCGCACCAGAAAGGCGCGGTGATGCGCAGACCATTCCCGGCCTTGCCGAGGATGCCGCGCATTATCTCGTCCTGCTGCGCCGTATCCGAAGGCAGACAAAGATTATAGCGGTGGCACTTGTCCTTACACTCGGCGCGCTGCCGCGCAAGCTCCTCATCGTAATTGGCGTCATACAGAAAGCCGGCCGCAGCCTTTTCACGCTCTGTCACAGTACACACTCCTCGCCGAGTTATTTTGTTCCGGTCGAGCCGAAGCCGCCGCGGCTGTCGTCCCTGAGCTTATCGACAGTGACGAACTCAAGCTCCGGCTGCCGCTCCATGATGCGGAACTGGCAGATGCGCTCGTTCTTCTTTATATGCGTATCGCGCAGGGCGTAGACGGGAGCCTTCCACTCGTCCGCGTCCCCGCAATAGGAGTTATCGACAACGCCGACGCTGTTGGTCAGGATGATCCCGAAGTTTTTGAAAGTGCTGCTGCGCGGGGCGATATGCGCTTCATAGCCCTCCGGCAGGATCATTCCGACACCAAGACGTAGATAACGGAACTCCCCCGCTTTCATCTCGACATCCTCCGCCGCGCGGAGATCGATCCAGTCACCCTTGGCGAGTTTTTCGATTTTCGTGATCTCATCATCAAAATATTTTATAAACAGCTGCATTGCTAAACACTCCGGCTTTTGTATTTATTGACATCTTTGCCAGCTATGGGTAAAATATAGATATCAATGCCGATATAATATCACACACAGGAGGACTTTTCCATGCCAAGTTTTCAGGATTTTTATTTTCAGTCGAGCACCGGCAGAACCAGCATCCATGCGCTCAAGTGCGTACCGGACAGCAAGCCGCGCGCGGTAGTGCAGATCGCCCACGGCATCGCCGAGCACATTGACCGCTACAGGCCGTTCATGGAGTTTCTGGCGGATAACGGTTTTGTCGTCGCGGGCAACGACCACCTCGGCCACGGCAAGAGCATCCGCGTACCCGAGGAGCAGGGCTTCTTTGCCGAGAAAGACGGCTGGTGGCGCGTCGTGGACGATATGGACAAGCTGCACGACATCATGTCGAAAGAGTACCCGGAGCTTCCCTACGTGCTCTTCGGGCACAGCATGGGCAGCTTCCTCACGCGCACCTATCTCATAAAGCACCCGGATAAGTACGACGGCGTAATTCTCAGCGGCACAGGTCACCAGAGCCCGGCGCTCGTCCTCGGTGGGAACGCCGCGGCCTCTGTCATGGCGAAGCTCAACGGCGCGATGGGCGACGGCGCGAAGCTCGATTCGCTGGCCTTCGGCACGTACCTCAATAAGATAGAGAACCCACGCACGAAGTTTGACTGGCTCTCCCGTGACACAGAGCAGGTGGACAAGTACATTGCCGATCCGCTCTGCGGCTTTGTCGGAAAGATAGGTCTGTACCGCGATATGATGCAGGGGATAAAGTTCATCACGGATAAGAAGAACATCGCGCAGATGAACAAGGAGAAGCCCGTATACTTCATGTCCGGCGACGGAGACCCTGTCGGCGACTACGGCAAGGGTGTTGAGCGCGCATACAAGGCCTTCTGCGATGCGGGACTGCACGATGTGTTTATGCGGCTCTACCCCGGCGGACGCCATGAAATGCTCAACGAGACGAATAAGGAGCAGGTATATCAGGATATCCTCAGCTGGCTGAACGAGAAGATCTGACTTTTATACGTTAAAACCCCTGACCTTACGGTCAGGGGTTTTTGTTGATTCAGTTATAGGAATTACTCTTCCTCGGTCTCAGGGGCAACACCGGTAGCGGTACCGTCTGCGCCGACTTCGTAAACAAGAGCGTCCTCGCCGTTATCATCGGCGTACTCCTCTTCCTCGACCTCTTCGACCGCAGCGGGTGCGGGCTCGGACAGGGCACGGATGGAGAGGGAAATCTTGTGCTTGTCATCGTCGATAGCGGTGATCTTTGCATCAACGACATCGCCGACGGTCAGGACATCCTCGGGCTTGCCGATGCGGCGGTTGGCGATCTGGGAAATGTGGATCAGACCGTCAACACCGGGGAGAACTTCTGCAAATGCGCCAAAAGGCATGAGCTTGACAACGGTAACGGGTGCGACATCGCCCACGCCGTACTTGTTGACAAACTGCTCCCAGGGATTGCCGTTGGGATCCTTGTAGCCAAGGGAGATCTTGCGCTTTTCCTTATCGAAGGAGATGACGTAAACATCTATCTCATCACCGACGGAGACGACCTCGGAGGGCTGGTGGATGCGGCCCCAGCTCAGCTCGGAGACGTGGACCATACCATCAATACCGCCGATATCGACAAATGCGCCGTAGCTGGTCAGGGACTTGACGGTGCCGTGATACTTCTTGCCGACCTCGATCTCGTTCCAGATGTTCTCGATGCGCTCGCGGCGCTCAGCCTGTGCAACACGGCGGATGGAGCCGACAACACGCTTGCGTGCCTTGTTGACCTCGGTGATCTTGAGGCGGACAGTCTTCTTGAGCAGCTGTGCAAGATCAGCCTCGCGGGGCAGATCGGTCTGGGATGCGGGAACGAACACGCGCACGCCCTTGACATTGACGACAACGCCGCCCTTGTTCTCTTCGGTGACAACGCCTTCGAGAACGGTATCGTTATCGACAGCTTCTTCAACTGCGTTCCACATCTTGGCAGCGTCAAGACGCTTCTTGGAGAGCATTGCGGTGCCTTCGACATCGTTGACTCTGACAACAACAGCTTCGATAGTATCGCCGACCTTGACAGCATCTTCGACCTTGATGCCGTCATCGGTGAACTCGGAAGTCGGAATGAAGCCGGAATACTTGGCGCCCAGATCAACACTGATCTCGGTGCCGGTAATAGCAACAACAACGCCGGTTACCTTATCTCCATTATATATAGTTTTGAGAGTCTCCTCCAGCATTTCATCGAAGGACTTTTCCTTCTCAACTGCGGATTCTTCAACTTTGATTTCGTCGCTCATTTTGTTTCTTACCTCCTTAATTATCCACGCCGGGGTGGATGCACCGGCCGTGAGTCCCACTGTGTCAGCCGTTTTCAGCCTGTCCATATCAAGGGCATCCGCCCTCTCTATAAACTCTACGCACGGACAATGCTCCCTGCATATCTCTGCAAGATGCACACTGTTCGCGCTGTGCCTGCCGCCGATGACAACCATGGCGTCACAATCCGAGGCAAGCCTGGCCGCCTCCTCCTGACGCGTGGACGTAGCAAGGCATATTGTATCAGATATTTCCGGATTTGTACATCTTTTTTTTATAACATTGCAACATTCGGTAAAATTACTGTTGGTCTGCGTCGTTTGAACGACAAGTGTTATGGGTTTTTCCCAATAGCACGGATTTTCATCCAGCCATTGCTCGAGTTCTGCCGCATTTTCAAGCACTTTGTGCTCCCCGCACCAGCCGCAGATGGCCTCGACCTCGGGGTGGTTACGCATACCGATGACAACGGTGAAGCGGTTTTTCTCCTTGGCGGCGGTGACGATCTTATGTATGGCTTTCACCTTGGGGCAGGTCGCGTCATGTATCACGGCTCCGGCCTTTTGGAGTTCCTCATACACCTCCGGTGCCGCGCCGTGCGCGCGGATTAGCACATCCTCGCCGGGGCGCGCTTCATCTGCGCGCTCTATCACGCGCAGCCCCTTTGCGGTAAGTTCCCGTACGACGTCCTCATTATGGATGAGCTGGCCGAGGCTTGCGCACATCCCCTTATCCTCCAGCAGCTTCTCCGCCATGCCGACGGAGCGGTTGACCCCGAAGCAGAACCCGGCGCTCTGTGCCACTTTGAGTTCTTTCATAGCGCTTACTCCTGCTTCGGGCTGAGGCGGTCGATGACAAGCCCCGCGAGCACTGCGGCGCTCTCTTCAAAGTTAAGGCTGCTGGTATCGACGCGCACGGCGTCCTCCGCCGCGCGCAGCGGAGCCGCGGCGCGCTTGGTGTCCTGATCATCGCGGTACTCGATATCTTTCAGAACCTCGTCAAAGCTCGCGTCCACGCCCTTGGCCTCAAGCTCGAGCATACGGCGCTTCGCGCGCTGCTCGGCGCTGGCGGTGAGGAATATCTTGAGGTCAGCGTCAGGGAGAACGACGGTACCGATATCGCGCCCGTCCATGACGACATTGTGCTCACGCGCAAGCTTGCGCTGCATCTCAAGCAGGAAGCTCCTGACCGCAGGCAGGGACGACACGTCCGATGCGCAGATGGATATCTCCGGCATACGGATCGCTTCCGACACGTCCTCCCCGTCGAGGAACATACGCTGCTCACCGGCTTCGTTATAGCGCATCTCGATACTGAGCTTGGGCAGCAGAGCCTTGACGGCGGGCTCATCATGCCGGTCTATGCCCGTGCGGTAGGCCGCCAGACCGACGGTGCGGTAGATCGCTCCGGTATCGACATATATAAAGCCGAAGTCCGCAGCGAGCTTCCTCGCCATCGTGCTCTTGCCCGCGCCGCTGGGGCCGTCTATGGCAATAGAATAAAAGTCTTTCATTACACTGTCTCCGTTCATATTGAATTACCGGCAACATAGCCGGTCGACCACGCTATCTGAAGATTGAAACCGCCGGTGTAGCCGTCAAGGTCAAGCACCTCACCGGCAAAATACAGCCCCGGCATCAGCTTTGACTCCATCGTGCGGGGGTTGACTTCCTTTGTGCTCACGCCGCCCGCTGTGACTATCGCCTCGTCTATCGGCCTTGTCCCGGTCACGGACACAGGGAAAGCCTTGAACAGGTGCAGCAGCCGCATGCGCTGCTCATGCGTGATGGCGTTCACCTTGGTGTCCTCCGGGATGCCGGACAGGCGGACAAGCACGGGGATCATGGTGCGCCCGGCAAGATCAGTCAGGGCGTTCTTGAATTCCTTATTGGAGTACTTTTCAAAATCACGCAGGATGCGCGCGTCGAGCTTCTTTTCGTCAAGCCCCGGCTTGAGGTCAATTTCGAGCCTGTAGGCAGCCTTGCCCATATTGCGCATATGCGCGCTTGCTGAGAGCACCAAAGGCCCGGAAACGCCGAAGTGTGTGAAGAGCATTTCGCCAAGCTCCCGGTAGATAAGCTTATCATTTTCATAAGCGGAGAGCGTCACATTCTTGAGTGAGAAGCCCTGCATCTCGGCGCAGTAATCATCACCGCTTTCAAGCGGGACGAGCGACGCTCTCGCCGGCGTCACAGTATGCCCGAAGCGGCGGGCAAAGCCGAAGCCGTCGCCGGTCGAGCCGGTCAGCGGATAGGACAGGCCGCCGGTACACACTGCCGCCGCGCGGCACGGGATGAAGCCCTGATCCGTCGAGACACCGGACACGCAGCCTTCCTCCGCCGCGATGCCGGTCGCATGCGCCTGCATGAGCTTCACGCCCGCATTGCGGCAGAGCTTTGTCATAAGCGCGGCGACATCGTTTGCGTTATCCGACTGCGGGAACACACGGTTCCCGCGCTCGGTCTTGAGCGGCAGGCCGTGCGATTCAAAAAAAGCTATCGTGTCCTCCGGGGAAAGGCGGCTCAGCGCGCTGTAAAGGAAGCGTCCGTCCCCGGGGATATTAGACATGAAAGTCTTGATATCACAGTTATTCGTGACGTTGCAGCGCCCCTTGCCGGTGATCCTGAGCTTGCGCCCAAGCTGCCGGTTCGGGTCAAGAAGCGTGACCGAAAGGCCGCGCTCCGCCGCGGTATACGCGCACATCATCCCGGCGGGGCCGCCGCCGATGACGACAAGATCGGTATATTCAAGACGCATATGTATCACCGCTCCCCTTTCGGTCTGACACGCTCAAGCTCCTCGGGCGTGAGATATCTCCACGCGCCGGGCTTGAGCTCTCCGAGCTCCAGCGCGCCCTCGCTTATTCTTTTAAGGCGCAGCACCTTGAGGCCGACCGCTTCGCACATTTTTCTGACCTGACGGTTGCGCCCCTCGTGGATCGTGATCTCAAGCTCCGCGCCGCCCGGAAACAGGCTGCGCAGATCGACCTCCGCGCCGTCGACAACATAGCCGTCAAGCTCCATCGGCTCGCGCAGGTACTCCATCGCAAGGCCGATATCTTCGCCCTCAACGCGCGTCAGGTAGGTCTTATCCACATTGTGCGACGGGTGCATCATGTAGTTTGCAAAGTCCCCGTCGTTTGTCATGAGCAGTAGCCCCTCGGAATACATATCGAGTCTCCCGACGGGGTAAACGCGGCATGGTACGTTTCTGACAAGCTCGGTCACATCTCGGCGTCCCTTTTCGTCGCTCATGGTCGTGACATATCCACGCGGCTTATTCAGCATTATGTAAACCTTATCTCCGGACTCGGGCAGCAGCTTGCCGTCCACAAGTATGGTGTCCGTCGCCGGGTCGGCCTTTTCGCCAATCGTGGCCGTGTGTCCGTTTATTTTGACACGCCCATCGGTGATAAGCGTCTCGGCGGCGCGGCGGGACATGAGCCCCGCCGCGGATATAAGCTTTTGGATCCTCTCTTGCATTTAAAGTTTTTCCTCCGAAAAACTGACAGTATGAAAGCACGGGAAAGACAGCACCGCGTCCCCGGCATAGACCAGAGGGCACGAGGCCGCTTCCTCTCCGTTTATTATAACGCTTAATGTGCCCGCTGTCTCCCCCGAATTTACCGGTGCGAATACAAATCGCGGAAGCTCCGCGCGCAGCTCGATTTCACGCCCTGCCGGTACAAGCAGCTCAAGCCCGCCTTGCGGGACGGTGGAGACGGAGCTCACATTTCCGGAGACTACCGGGACTCGAAACGTCAGGTTCTCCGAAAGCTCACGCAGTGTGTAAGCGGAATACACCCAATCGTAAAGGCAGATATGGTCGTTCCAGTCATCGGGGTCGGAGAGCGTCACGCACACAAAGCGCATGCCGTTTCTCTCGCAGCAGGTAACCAAGCAGCGCCCCGCCGCCATCGTATAACCGGTCTTACCAGCGACGCAGCCGGAGCAGCGGTCGAGAAGCTTATTGTGGTTCACGTATGTTTCGCCGTTTATCGTGGCACTGCGTGTGCCGCAAAGCTCACGGAACACGGGGTTTTCCATGCAGTGCAGCATAAGCACAGCCATGTCGCGCGCGGTGGAATAATGCTGCTTATCGTCAAGCCCGTGAGGGTTTGCGAAGCTCGTATCATCCATGCCGAGCTCCGCCGCCCTGCGGTTCATTAGGCGCACAAAGGCGCGCTCGCTCCCCGCCGCGTGCTCGGCAAGGGCAAGCGCCGCGTCGTTCCCCGAGGCGAGGAGCAGTCCGAGCAGCAGCTCGCGCACGGTATAGTCATACCCAGCCTTGAGGTACATCGACGAGCCTTCGACTAAACAGTGCCGCGCATTGACATCGACCTTCTCGTCAAGCTCGCAGTTCTCGATACATATGAGCGCCGTCATGAGCTTTGTCGTACTCGCGATAAGGCAGCGGTCATCGGCGTTCTTTTCATATACGCAGCTGCCGTCAGCGTACATCATCACGCACGAAGCCGCGCTTACGTTCGGCGCGCCCTGTTCGGCATAAGCGCCCATGGGGCAAAGCCCGGTAATAAGCGCCGCCGTGAGGACAAGCGCCGCGATTTTTGACTTAATAATAAGCACCACCCTTCAGAAAATGGGCAGTGCTTATTATTGACAGACGTGATAGATATTATTACTTCTTCTGCTTCTCGATGAAAGCGTCTACTCTGTCCATAACCTGCGGCACCAGATCAATGATACGATCGACGGTGTTGCTTGCGGGAGGAGTGACGTTGACCATCCTGACAGTGCCTTCCTTGATAACGAGGAAGCCGATCGGGTCGATCTTGACAGCGGTAGCGTTGCCGCCGCCGTAGGGACGGTCTTCGCCGGACTTCTTGGCAGTGAATTCAACTCCGCCGCCGCCGAAGCCTACGCTTATCTTGGAGATGGGAACGAGTGTGATTCCGTCGGGAGTATAGATAGGATCGCCGACAACAGTGTCGACCTTGAGAATGTTCTTGACACTCTCCATAGTGTTCTGCATAAGAGCTCCGATAGGGTTATTGTCCATTTGAGTCCGTCCTTTCCTCTGCCTGTGTATTTTGTTCTGTATTGTTGTCTTTATTTATCTGACTGGTTTCTGCTTCGTCCGTGTCCTTCTCAAGCGCCACATCGACCTCGATGCCGTCGGACGCGATGCCCTGCTTTTTCTCACGGCGGAGCCGGCGCTTATTCTGGATGAGTACTCCGAGCGCGCCGAACGCTATTGCGAAGAGCATGTGCATGACCTGCGCAAGCCTTATCGTCGCGCACAGCTCCACATCGACCTTCGTCTTATCGGCTGTGAAGTCGATATCCGTCCGGATGTCCGAGTCCTTTACGATGAACTTCTCCTCACAGATCGGGATAAGCGTGGAGAGCGCCGCGTTGACGTAGTTATAGGTCACAACGGTGTCATACGGATCGTCCCCGGCGGCAACATAGTGCAGCATGAACCTGTTCACGGTGACTTTGCCGAACTTGCCGACGCCCTTGAGCACGCGCTTAGCGAGCTCAAAAAGCTCTTCCTTTGTGAAGTTCAACTTTTTCTTAGGCTTGGGTTCCGATTCCTTCTCGGGCTTTGGCTTTTTCTCTTTTTTCGGTTTCTTCTCCTTCGGCGGCTTGTCCTCGCTCCCCGGTTTTTTAGGGAGGATCTGGAAAGAGAATCCGTTCGCCCTCGCGGCCAGTGTAAACTCACCGCCGATATACGCCGCGTCCGCCCCCACCGGCACATTGAGCACCAGCACGATCAGCAGCACAATGATCCCCAAGATGGTCAAACCGACCGCCGGGAGGAAAACACACAGCAATATAAAGGCAGCAAGCACGGCCACAGCGCCGAGGATAATCAATCCTGTCAATTACATCACTCCTCGCTTGCTTCTCCTGAAACGTCATTTATGCTGAGCTGCTCGCCGTTTTCGGCGGCTTGCAGCTTGTCTATCGCTTCCTTGAGCTTGTCCATGCCTTCACCCGCGCTGACCTCCGGAAGCGGCGGCAGCTCCGTCATGGAGCTTATGCCCATTGTCCTGAGGAACACGTCCGTTGTGCGGAACACTGCCGGACGCCCCGGAACCTCAAGCCTGCCGCACTCCTCGATAAGCCCGCGATCCTGAAGCATACTGACGGTATAGGAGCTGTCAACGCCCCTGACCTGATCGACATACGCGCGGGTGACCGGCTGGAAATACGCAACAACGGCAAGCGTCTCGAGCGCGGGCTGCGAGAGCACCGGGGGCTTTCTCTGCTCCAGCGCCTTGGTTATATACGCCGCGTACTCCGGAGCGGAGCACATCTGCAGCTTGTCCTCAAGACGGAGGATGCGCATGCCGCGGGAGTTTGCACTGTAATACTCCTGAAGCTCTGCCGCGGCGCATTCAATATCATGTTCATCAACGCCGAGGATCAGCGACAGCCGCGCTATAGGGACGCTGTCGCCCGCGGCGAAAAGAATGGCCTCAACAGCCGAAGTAAGATTAATCATACATTACTCAACGATCTTGTCAATTATACTGTCCATATCGCCGCCGACAAATTCAAGAGAGTAGTCATTCTCCGTGCGGCTGATATGGATGCTGCCCATGCTGCATAGCTCCAGTATAGACATGAACGCAGCCACCACCTCCGAACGGGAGCGGCAGTCGCGGTAAATTTCATTTAAGCTGGCGCAGCCGTCGCGAAGCCGGTGCAGTATCTGCAGGCTCTTATCGCGGACGCTGTATATGATGCGCTTGGGAACGGCAGCGCTGATATCTGGCTCCGGCGACCTGCCGCCGCGGGAGTAGATGGAATACATCGCCTTGAGCAGATCGACCGGCTCATGCCGGTAGGCATATTCCTTGCTCGACGGCGGGAGCGGCTCGGGCATTTTGGAAAAATACAGCATGCCTATCTCGGATGCCTTTTTAAGCTCCGGCAGAACCTTCTGTATCGAAGCGAAGATATCCCGGCACTTGAGCTGTTCAAGAGAGGCCATGAGCACTTCAAGCTCCGATACCTCCTCGTCTCCTGCGAGCAGAGTACGGGTCTTTATATATAGCAGGTGCGCGGCCATCTGGACAAACTCGCTTGCGATCTCAAGATCCATGCTCTGCATCTTGTCAAGATATTCAAGGTACTGATCGAGAATATCCGAAATGCTGATATCGCGGATCTCTATTTTATTTTTCGACAGGAGGAGCAGGATCAGGCTCAACGGGCCTTCAAAATTCTGAAGCTCGTCCTTATCCCGGACAACGCCCTCCAGAAAGAAACTGGGATTATCCATTATCGCTCACTTATAAAACAGTTTTACGACCAGATCGCAGGCAAACTGAGCGACCGGAATCAGATTTGAATATATCGCGGAAACGACGGTGGAGACAGGCTTTCCGAGGACGCCCGTCATCATAAGCACCATGAGGACGAGCCCGCCGTAGCGCTCATAGCGCATGAGCTTATAATAGCTATCATCGCTCATCAGCGCAAAGAGCACCTTTGACCCATCCAGCGGGGGCAGCGGTATGAGGTTAAACACCGCAAGGCCAAGGCTCATATACGCCGTAAGCTCGATCATCTCGAGAAAGTACCCGCCGACGGAGCTGCCGCGCAGCGGGACATACAGCGCCCCATAGAGCAGCAGAAACACAAGCGTTATCAGCACATTGCTGACAGGTCCGGCAAGCGCCGTGATAGCCATGCCGCGCTTCGGGTTTTTGAAGCGGTACATATTCACCGGGACGGGCTTTGCCCAGCCGACGCGGAACACCAGCATCATAAGAAGCCCAACGGGGTCGAGATGCCTAATGGGGTTCAGCGTAAGGCGGCCGGCCTGCTTTGCCGTATCGTCCCCAAGGCGATAGGCGACATAGCCGTGGCTCAGCTCATGCAGGGTGATGCAGATAAGCGAGGGGATGACGCCGAGGAGAATACTCAGGAGATAGCTGAAGTCCCAGCCGTCCCATACAGAGCTTAATCCGCTTATTTGAGTCACCCCCAAGATATTGTCATTTTAACAAAATGCTCTACAAAATACAAGAGCATGCGAGAAAATCTGTGAAATTTTTTACAGAAGCGCAGTGATCTCCGCCAGCAGCACTTCCCTGCCCTGCCCCTTTTCCGCAGAGAACGGGATGAGCTTCACATCCTCCGGCAGTTCGAGCGTCTCCCGGATGAGTGCAAGGTTCGGCTCGATCTCGCTTTTCTTGAGCTTATCGAGCTTATTGGCAACGACGACGAGCGGATGCCCGGTGCTCTTGAACCAGTCGGCCATAGTCACATCGTCCGCCGTCGGCTTATGGCGCGCATCGACGATCATTACGCCGAGCTTGAAAAGACCCGCGGCGAAGAAATCCTCCATCAGCTTGCCCCAGCGCTCGCGCTCGGACTGCGAGACCTTGGCAAAGCCATAGCCCGGCAGGTCTATGAGATAGAGCCTGCCGTCTATGAGAAAGTAATTGACGTGTATGGTCTTGCCGGGGGCTGAGCCGACGCGGGCAAAATTCTTGCGGTTGAGGAGCCGGTTTATTACCGACGATTTGCCGACGTTTGACTTGCCGGCAAACGCGACAGCCGGGATGCTGCTGTTTATGAACTGCTTCGGCTGTGCGGCGGATTTTATGAACTCCGCCTTATTGACGTTTAATGCAGGCATGCTGACCTCACTGACGTACCGTGCCGCACAGCTCCTGAGACTGGAGCGGAATGGACGGCTGGAGCGGCGTTTCTTTTTTGGCAGGGCGGACAAGGACGAACTCGAGTATCGAATCTACGTTCTCGGCAGTCAGGAAGCTGAGCTTACCGCGGACGGTCTGGTCGATATTCTCAAGGTCGCTCTCGTTGTCTGCCGGGATGATGACGGTCTTGACCCCGGCGCGCAGCGCGCCCATGGTCTTTTCACGCAGCCCGCCTATCGGCAGGACACGGCCGCGCAGGGTGATCTCGCCGGTCATGGCGACATCGCGCCGCACGGGCAGACCCGACAGCGCGGAGATGAGCGCGACGGTCACGGTAATGCCGGCGGACGGCCCGTCCTTCGGGACAGCGCCCTCCGGGAAGTGGATATGGATATCCTTGTTTTTATAGAAATCCGGATCGATGCCGAGCGCTCTCGCGCGGCTGCGGATATAGGTAACGGCGGCCTTGGCCGATTCCTTCATCACATCGCCGAGATTGCCGGTAAGCTCAAGGCGTCCGGTACCGTCAACGACGGCAGCCTCGACGTCCAGGACCTCACCGCCGACAGAGGTATAGGCAAGGCCGCGGACAAGGCCGACCTCGTCACGGCGGCGCATGGCCTCGGGTTTAAACTTGGCAGGGCCAAGCAGCTCCGCCACGCCACCCGCGCGCAGGGAAACGGACTTGAACTTTTCCTCGGCAATACCGCCTGCCGTCTTGCGGCAGATGTTCGCGATCTCTCGTTCAAGGTTTCTGACGCCGGATTCTCTGGTGTAGGAGGCGATGATCTCTCTCACCGCGCCGTCGTCAAGCTTGAGCTGGCTTGCTTTCAGGCCGTGCTTGCGGCGCTGCTTCGGGATAAGGTGCTGCTTTGCGATCTGGAGCTTTTCCTCATCGGTATAGCTCGGCAGCTCGATGACCTCCATACGGTCGAGCAGCGCTCTGGGTATGGTATCGGTCGTGTTGGCAGTGGTGATGAAGAACACGCCGGACAGGTCAAAGGGCAACTCAAGGAAGTTATCGCGGAAGCTGCCGTTCTGCTCGCCGTCAAATGCCTCGAGCAGTGCAGCCGACGGGTCGCCCCGATAATCGGAGGCAAGCTTGTCTATCTCGTCGAGAACCATAAGGGGGTTGCAGGAGCCGGCCTGTATTATTCCGCTGATGATACGCCCCGGCATAGAGCCTATGTATGTACGGCGGTGGCCGCGTATCTCGGCCTCGTCATGAACGCCGCCGAGTGAAATGCGGACGAGCTTCCGATTTGTCGCCGCGGCGATGCTCTGGGCGATACTGGTCTTGCCCGTGCCCGGAGGGCCGACAAGGCAGATAAGCCCGCCCTTGATATCGGGGCTGAGCTGCTTTACGGCGAGGTACTCGAGCACACGCTCCTTGACCTTGTCAAGGCCGAAGTGATCGTCGTCAAGCTTTTTGCGCGCCTTGGCGATATTTACCGTTTCCTTCGTGGTCTTGCCCCAAGGTATCTCAAGGCAGACGTCAAGATAGTTCCTCAGGACCGCGGCCTCGGAGGAACCGAAGGGCTGCTTCTGCAAACGGCCAAGCTCCTTGAGGAGCTTTTCGCGTATCTCGTCACTCACCGGGAGCGCCTGAATTTTTACGCGGTACTGCTCGATATCGTCATCCTCGCCGAGTTCGGACTGGATGGCCTTCATTTCCTCGCGCAGATAATACTCGCGCTGATTGCGCGCCATCGACTCAAGCGCGCTGTCGTTCAGTTCCTTCTCGATGCTGAGGATATCCAGCTCATGGTTGAGGAGCTTGTTGATGAGCGCAAGGCGGCGCGTGGGGTAAAGCTCTTCAAGAATTGCCTGCTTGTCTTCTATCGAAAAGTGTACATTCTGCGCGATGTAGTTTGAAACATATATTGGCTCGGGATTTGCAAGCAGATTGAGGATCTGCTCATTGGGCATTTCAGGCTCATACTTGATATACTCGTCATACTGGGCAAGGCAGCTTCTCAGCAGCGCCTCGCGGCGCGCGGGACTGACGCGCTCCTTCTTGTCCTCAAGCGGCGTGACTATCGCGGTATAGCCCTTGGGGTCGGTATTGAGGCTGCCGGCAGCGGCGCGGAAAACGCCCTCGACCATGACGCGGCAGACGTTGCCTCTCGGCTGGCGCAGCTGCTGTCTGATGCGGCAGACCGTGCCGATGCGGTACAGCTCATCCTCCTGCGGCATATCCGCAGTGAGATCCTTCTGCGCAGTCAGAAAAATGACCTGATTATTCTTGACAGCTCTCTCAAGCGCCGTGATAGAAGCCGGGCGCTCAACATCAAAGGTCAGCATCATGCCCGGGAAAACGTGCAGTCCGCGCAGTGGCAGCATTGGCAGTGCAACATAGCCTTGTGCAAGTAATTCTTGATCTGTCATGTTTTTCTCCTTTCCGGAGTTCTGTATGTGCTTATTTTTCGCTGTGGATGACCTCGGGACTCGTGCCGTCCTTGACGCACTTTTCGGTGATGAGGACTTTTTTTGCCGACTTATCCGAGGGGACGGAGTACATGATATCGGTCATGACGCCCTCCATGACGCTGCGCAGGCCGCGCGCGCCGATCTTCATCTCTATCGCCTTATCCGCGATCGCTTCAAGCGCCGCGGGCTCGTACTCAAGGTCGACTCCGTCATAGGACATGAGTGCCTTGTACTGGCGGGTCATGGCGTTCTTCGGCTCTGTGAGAATACGCACGAGGTCATCGCGCTTGAGGCTCTGGAGCGTTGCGACGACAGGCAGACGGCCGATAAGCTCCGGGATGATGCCGAACTGGAGCAGATCGTGCTGCTGCACCTGCGCCATGATCTCACCGACGTCACGCTCGGTGCTGCTGGTGATATCCGCACCGAAGCCCATGGTTTTTTTATTGGTGCGCTTCTCGATTATCTTATCGAGCCCGTCGAACGCGCCTCCGCAGATAAAGAGGATATTGGTGGTGTCCACCTGTATAAACTCCTGATGCGGATGCTTGCGTCCGCCCTGAGGGGGGACGTTCGCAATCGTGCCTTCAAGCAGCTTGAGCAGCGCCTGCTGCACGCCCTCGCCGGAAACGTCTCTGGTTATGGATGTGTTCTCACTCTTGCGGGCGATCTTGTCTATCTCATCGATATAGATAATGCCTTTCTCGGCACGCGCAACGTCAAAGTCCGCCGCCTGAAGCAGCTTGAGGATAACGTTCTCAACATCCTCGCCGACATAGCCGGCCTCGGTAAGCGTCGTGGCGTCAGCTATCGCAAAGGGCACGTCGAGCATCTTAGCCATCGTCTGGGCAAAAAGGGTCTTGCCGCTGCCGGTGGGGCCGATGAGCAGGATGTTACTCTTCTGAAGCTCAACATCGCTCTTCGCGGAATGGAGGATACGCTTATAGTGATTATATACCGCAACGGCCAGAACTATCTTCGCGCGTTCCTGACCGATAACATACTGATCCAAATTTTCCTTGATCTCTTTCGGCTTCGGCAGCTTTTCGAGAGCAAGAGGAAGCCCGTCATAGCCGGGCACGGTTTCGGGTTCGTCATACTCGCCGACTATGTTCATGCACATGCGCACACAGTCATCGCAGATATAGCAGTTGTTATTGCCGGCTATCAGGCGATTGACCAGCGACTGCGGCTTGCCGCAAAAGGAGCAGCGGATGCTCCGTCTGTCTTCATTCTTTGCCATAAAAACTCCTGTCCCTGCATCCGTATGCGCAGCATACGGAGCAGTATAAAGTATGGGGGAACAGCTACCCTCGTCGGGCAGGTCCCCCCATAACGGTAAAATCAGCGCTTGTAGATTACCTGATCGATAAGGCCGTATTCCTTTGCTTCCTCGGCGGTCATAAAATGATCACGCTCGCAGTCGGCTTCGATGGTCTCAACGCTCTTGCCGGTGTTCCCGGCAAGGATCTTATTGAGGCGCTTCTTGATCTTCAGTATCTGCTCTGCCTGGATCTGTATATCAGTGCACTGACCCTGGCTGCCGCCGGAGGGCTGGTGGATCATTATCTCCGCATTCGGCAGGGCAATACGCTTGCCCTTTGCACCGGACGAGAGGAGGAACGCGCCCATCGAGGCCGCAAGGCCGACACATATCGTGGACACATCGGGCTTGATATACTGCATAGTGTCATATATCGCGAGGCCTGCGGTAACGCTGCCGCCGGGGCTGTTGATATAAAACTGTATGTCCTTATCGGGATCCTGCGCTTCAAGATACAGAAGCTGTGCTACGATCAAGCTGGCGGTAGTGTCGTTAACTTCCTCGGAAAGCATAATGATGCGGTCATTAAGCAGTCTGGAAAAGATGTCATACGAGCGCTCGCCGCGGCTGGTCTGCTCTACAACATAAGGTACTAAACTCATTGTATTAAACTCTCCTTTAAAATATCAGCATCCAAGAGAGCATATCCTTATTCCCTGAGAATTATTCTGCCTTGGGTTCTTCTGCAGCGGCTTCGGTCTCCTCAGCCTTATCTTCTGCCTTGGGAGCCTTGGGCTTTCTTGCCTTCTTGGGCTTTTCTTCTGCCTCAGCAGCCTTGACCTTGGCGCTGTCGACGATGAGGTTGGTCGCCATTTCCTTGAGCTGCTCAGCCTTTATGAAAGCTTCGCCGAAGTAGTTCTTGAGCTGGTCGGCCGTGGCCTTGACGTCCTCAGCGGCCTTGTTGAGATACTCATTGAAGGCTTCCTCGGTGACTTCGAGCTTCTCCTCGTCCTTGATCTTGTCAAGCAGCAGGTCGGTCTTGACCTGGAACTCGGCTGCGGGACGGATATTGTTCTCGACGACCTCGTCGGACAGACCCATCATTTCCTTGAGGTTCTCAAGGGGAACGCTGCGGTCGGTCATGCCGAAGTTGGAGGCATAGTCACGGATGGTCTGCTCGACCTTCTCGAGGATCATGCACTCGGGGATCTCAGCCTGGAGGTTGTTGACGGCCTGCTTGAGAATGTTCGCGCGGAAATCATTCTCAGCCTCGTCCTTCTTGCGCTTCTCAAGATCCCCGCGCAGGCTGGTCTTGTACTCGTCAAGAGTATCGAACTCGGAAACGTCCTTTGCGAACTCATCGTCAAGCTCGGGAAGCTCGGGAGTGGTGATGCCGTTGAGCTTTATCTTGAAAACGACGGCCTTACCGGCAAGCTCAGGCGTGTAGTTCTCGGGGAAGGTGATGTTGATATCCTTCTCCTCGCCGATCTTCATGCCGACGATCTGATCCTCAAAGCCGGGGACGAAGGAGTTGGAGCCAAGCTCAAGAGAGTAGCCCTCGGCCTTGCCGCCGTCGAAACGCTCACCGTCAAGGTAACCGTCAAAGTCGATATCGACAGTGTCGCCCATTTCGGCGGCGCGGTCGTCAATGTCGATCATGCGGGCGTTGCGCTTGCGGACGGAGTTGAGCTCATTGTCAACATCCTCGTCGGAAACGCTCTCATCCTTGCGCTCCGCTTCGAGACCCTTGTACTGGCCGAGAGTGACCTCGGGGTAAAGGGTAACTTCAAAAGTGTAGGAAGCGGTGCGGTCATCGGTCACGTTCACATCGACGGTGGACGGAGTGCCGACCATGCGCAGCTTGGATTCATCAAGGCCGAACTCGAAAGCCTTGGGGGCGAGCTCGTCCATAGCGTCCTGATAAAAGACCTCTGCGCCGTACATGCCCTCAACGACAGCGCGCGGAGCCTTGCCCTTGCGGAAGCCGGGAATATTTATCGAAGCCTTGTTCTTGAGGTATGCGCCGTTGACTGCGGATTCAAACTCGGCAGCGTCGGACTCTACCTGAAAAGTGGCGGTCTTATTTTCTTTGTTTTCTACGTTCTTCAGAATCATGGTTGATTTCCTCCTCTTTATGTGTCTGCACGCACTTGTCTATGATAGCAGAAACTTACAGTAAAATCAATGACAAATTATTTAATAAAGCCTAATATGGCAGCTTCACGGGGGTAAAATCCACAAAATCTGCCGACACAAGCCTGAACTCTGTCCCGTCGCGCCAGCCGTTGAATGCATATGCGCAGCCTTTGCCGTGTATATGGCCGTAGCAGCACAGGCGGACCTCATAGCTTTTGAGCAGTTCAAGGATCTCCTCGCAGCGGTAGCTCTGAAACAGCGGCGGATAATGCAGGAACACGAGCTTCTTCTTATCCCCGGCCGCCTTGAGCGACGCTTCAAGGCGCATTATCTCTCGGCGCATGATCTTCGCGTCATGCTCGCCGCCCTTTTCCTCCTCATAAAACCAGCCGCGGGTGCCGCAGATCGCGTACTCGCCATAGTCAAAGCTGTTATTATAAAGAATGTCTATGGTGGTTATCCCGTTCTGCGCAAAAAACTTCTTCGCCTTTGCAGCGGTGCTCCACCAGTAGTCGTGATTGCCTTTAAGGATTATCTTTTTCCCTGGCAGAGCATCGATAAAAAGGAAGTCCTCCTTTGTCTCCTCGATACCCATGCCCCAGCTGATATCGCCGCAGATGACGGTGAGGTCGTCCTCCCCGACTATCGAAAAGCCGTCCTTTAATTTTTGCGCGTGGTTCTTCCACTTTTCGCCAAAGATGTCCATGGGCTTGTCCTTGGCAAGGGAAAGATGCGTGTCTCCTATTGTGTAGAGCGCCATAGGCAGAAAATGTCCTCCGAATAAACAGGGCTTGGGTGCAGATAATAATACCGTTTCCAACAAGGAACGGAGGTTATGAACATGAGCGATAAGAAAACCAAGAACGTCATCCCCGGCGTCGGCTGCGACGTCACAGGCTGCAAGTACAACACCGTTGACTGCAGATGCAGCGCAGAACAGATCAGCGTCCAGAACGAGAAAGCAAGCACCAAGGGCGAGACCTACTGCTCCACCTTCTGCCCGCGCGGCTGCTGCTGAGCAGCGTCATGCCTGCGCTCCGCGAACCGGAAAACTCCGGTTCGCGGCATGTCCGCGTACATATTTCTATTGGAAAGCGTCCTCAAGGTGATTTATCTTCGGGAAGAGCGTCCTCTCACCGTAAGGCGCGTATATCTCGATCACGTCAAAGCGCGGCTGAAGCTCCGTCCGGTGCGAGACGAGCCAATATTCGGCGGTCAGGATCACACGCCGCTGCTTTGCCGGGGTCACAAATTCGCGCGCTTCGGCAAATTCCGAGTCCCGGCGCAGCTTCACCTCAACAAAGACAATGGCGCCGCCGCGCAGCGCGATGATGTCTATCTCTCCCGCGCGGCAGCGGAAGTTGCGCTCAAGGATAGTATACCCTTTGCTGCGCAGATATTTCGCCGCGCGCTCCTCGCCCCACGCACCAAGCTCCCGCCTCTCCATCAGTGCATTTTCCTCAGAAAGCTCGGGCGGTGCTCAGGCGACGGGCCGTATTCTCTGAGTGCTTCATAATGCAACTTTGTGCCGTAGCCCTTGTGCTGCTCGAAATGATACTGCGGGTACTTCTCCGCAAGGGTGAGCATATATCTGTCACGGCTGACCTTTGCGAGGATCGACGCGGCGGCAATGTCCGTGCAGCGCGAGTCTCCCTTTACAATGCAGCGGCTCGGCATGGCTATGCCGGTGTTCCGGTTGCCGTCGATAAGCGCAAGCTCCGGCGCGGGGTCGAGCTTTGCGACAGCACGGTTCATCGCAAGAAAGGTCGCGTTCAGGATGTTGAATTCTTCTATTTCTTCGACCGAGGCCGAGGCAATGCCGTAGGTCAGCGCCCGCTCGGTGATAACGTCAAAGAGCGCGTCGCGCTTCTTCTCGGTCAGCTTCTTGGAATCGTTAAGGCCGTCGATGACAGCATCCCGCGGGAGAATAACGGCAGCGGCGTACACCGGCCCCGCCAGCGGACCGCGCCCGGCCTCGTCAACGCCGCAGATAAGGCTGAAGCCCTCGGCGTAAATTTCATTTTCCAGTTCCCAGAGCTCAGTCATTCGGAGCCTCCAAAGTCAGGCGTCCGAGCTTGCCCTCATGGTATTCCTTGAGCAGAGTGTTCGCCATTCTCTCAATGTCATACTCGCCGCGTGAAACGAGAAAGCCGCGCTTCTTTGCCGCCTGCTCCAGCAGCTCATAGCCGTTGAGCTCCGGATCGGGTTCCATTTTATAACGCTCACGCAGAGCATTCGGGTACATATCGCGCAGGCGGAGCATGAAGTTTGCGCCAAGCGTCTCCTTATCGAGAACGTCCGCCTTGATGGCGTTCGTGATGGCCAGCATCTCGCCGACCTCCTGACTGTCAAACTTCGGCCAGAGTATGCCCGGAGTGTCGAGCAGGTCAAGTCCGGTATCGATGCTTATCCACTGGCGGCCGCGCGTGACGCCAGGCTTGTCCCCGGCTATTGCCGCTTTGCGCTTTGCGACCTTATTGATAAACGTCGACTTGCCGACGTTCGGTATGCCAAGGATCATCACTCTCAGCGGGCGGCCGACCTGTCCTTTCGCTTCGTACTCCTTCAACTTATCGCTGAGGAGCTCCCGTATCGCCGGGACAAAGCCGTTCACTCCCCTGCCGCTCTTCGCGTCAGTCTCAAGGATAGCAAGCCCCTGCTTCTGGAAGCTCTTCTTCCAGCGCGCGGTCAATTCCGGATCCGCAAGGTCGCTGCGGTTGAGTATGACAAGGCGCGGCTTGCCTGCGGCGAGCCGGTCTATATCAGGGTTCCGGCTGGAGAACGGGATGCGTGCGTCAAGTATCTCGCACACGGCGTCAACAAGCTTGACGTTGTCCTCGATCATCCGCTGCGCTTTCGTCATATGGCCGGGAAACCACTGGATATTCATTTTTTCGTAGCCGTTTTCCATCATTTTATAACTCTAAACTCGGAGAGCGGGTATATGACCATATACGCTTTCCCGAGGATCAACCGTGTATCTACCATGCCTATCTCGGTTTTTCTGCTGTCGGTGGACATATTGCGGTTATCGCCCATCACGAACACGCAGCCCTCCGGGACCGTCTTGGGGCCGATGAAGTCTTCCTTAGTCTTGGTGAGTTCTGCGATATAGTCCTCCTGGATAGGCTGACCGTCAATGTAGACAATGCCCTTGTCAAAGTCTATATTGATCTCCTGCCCTTCGATAGCGATCACGCGCTTCACCAGAGCCTTGTTGGGATTATATTCGTCCTTTTTGAACACGACCACATCCCCGACTTTCGGCTTATAGAGCAGCCCGGAGACGAGCATTTTGTCGCTGTTATTGAGCGTCGGGTTCATCGACGTGCCAACGACGTCGATAATACGAACAAAGAACGCGAAAAAGACAACGCATATTATAAGCGCCACTATGAGGCACTGCACCCAGTCATACATATCCTTGCCGGAGGCTTCGATATCAGGCACCTCGGCAGCCTGTGCTTTTCTTTTCTTTCTGCTCATGGTGATCTCCATTTCCATAAAGATTCATTATATTATACACCAGAAAGCACAAACGGGCAACTATTTTTATCCGCTGCCGTATATCGGCGCAAACAAGCCGTGTATCAAAATCCTGTCTGATACACGGCTCTGTGCTATTTCCCGCTTTCGTCCCCCAATGCCTCACGCAGCTTTTCAAGCGCTTTCTTTTCTATGCGCGATACGTACGAGCGGGATATCCCGCATAGCTGCGCCGTCTCGCGCTGGGTCTTGGGCGTCCCTCCGCCTATGCCGTAGCGCAGGCGAATGATCTCCGCCTCGCGCTCGTCGAGCACCTTATCTATATATTCCCTGAGGCTCCTGCACAGCTCCATGCTCCCGACGCGCTCGGCCATGTCGTCGTCCTGTGCCACAACGTCCATGAGATACAGGCCGTTGCCCTCGCCGTCAACGTCCAACGCTTCCGACAGGCTGACATCCGCCGCGGTTTTCTTTTGGCTGCGAAAGTGCATCAGGATCTCATTCGCTATCCTCTCCTAACGGATACATGGGTTGGTCAATGGGCGGCAAATCTGCCTCTCCATCCTCCGCAAAGAGGTAAACATAGGCATTTTTGCCGTCCCAGACCACCTTTTTGACGATGGTGCGCAGCAGGCGGCGTTTTTCCTCCAGCGTGGCAGAATCCACCGCGCTGGCAAAG
>OIWM01000149.1_pt1 | contig 84951 bp, 70 predicted proteins | sample 1587451 | NCBI WGS metagenome assembly OIWM01 (sample SAMEA3888907, study PRJEB22519) | human gut metagenome | biome: human gut; feature: human-associated habitat; material: faeces | place: Denmark | collected 2011 | reverse complement strand
AAAATGTGGTGGCTATTCAGTACGAAAATTTTGCACTTCGTTATTGAATCTCGGCTTGCGATAGTAGGCAAGGCCGCGTTTCACGTTTTCTTTTATGGCGTTGCTCGAGTAGGTGGCGCCGCTGACGGCGTCTACTTTCAGTTTCGATGCCTTGCCGACCTGTTTGCCTGTCCATTTGCCGAACAGCCCTTTCTCGGCGCGCAGAAACACGTTGTGCGACTCGCGGTTGGGAAGTGCCTCGATTTTCACAATGCGGTCGTTCTTGATGTGGATTTTCAGAGGCGTGGCGCCGGCATAGCCTTTGACGGTGGGCGCAAGTGTGGTGGTGTTGACCACGTAGGTGCCGTCGGCGCTGCGTGTCATCACATCGTCGGCGCTGCCGCCCGACGTCATCACCACCGCAGCTGTTGTCACGGCTGCGGCGGTTAGAAGTAAATTCCTTATTTTCATAATCTTAGTCGTTGTTTTTTTTGTTCCGAATCTTAGTCTTCACTTATCATGCCGAGGAGTTGTTTCACCTCATAGTGCGACAGCCGTCGGCTGTCTTTCAGATGTTGTGCAAACTCGTGTGCTATTTTGCGCACCGACGGGTTGCGGAACACCTGTTCCAGATAGTTGAACGTTTCCTGAAACATGCTTCTTATCTCATCGTCATCCAATTGGCAGGTGCGTTTGCCCTCATCTGCTACGGTGCTGAAAATCGCTTTCTTGGCGTCGGCGTATTGCGTCGGCTTGCCTGCCGGCAGATTGCGGCAGAACAAGTTGGCGATGAGCATGCCTACGGTCATCTGGTAGTGCTTGAGCGTGGCGTGCCACGACTCTACGGGCGACACTGCGGGATTGCCTGAGAAATAATAGTCGGGCGTAAACGAGATGTAGCCGTGCTCATCGTCGTCAATGTCGATTTGGTAGAGCAGGTCCTCTCCGTTCCAGATTGAAATACCTATCGCCATTCCGGCGATGCCATAACATTTGTCTTCTTCGTCGTTATATTTCATCCTTTTTTTAAGTTTTTATTGACGGCGTCCTCCAGTTGGCGGAGCGCCTTTTCAAGCGTTGTGCGGCAGCAGCCCACGTTGAGCCGCATGTGGCATTCGCCTCCGGTGCCAAACATCTCGCCGTCGTTGAGGGCCAGGTGCGCCTTGTCGACAAACAGGTCGACCAAGTCCTTGCCCTTCAGTCCCAATGCCGAGCAGTCGAGCCATACGAGGAACGACGCCTGCGGGCGCATGGCGTGGATTTGCGGTATCCGCTCCGCCAGAAATTGCTCCGTGTAGCGGATGTTGTCCTCGATGTAGCGCAGCGCCTCGTCGAGCCATCCCGCCGCTTTGGTGTAGGCGGCTTCGGTGGCTACGGTCTGCACGAATGTGGGCACGTTGTATTCATTGACTGTCAGCCAGGTGAAGAACTTGCGGCGGAGTGCCGGATTTTTCACCACACACCACGAACTTACGATGCCGGCGATGTTGAATGTCTTCGACGGCGCGCCAAACGTGACGCTGCATTGCGCCGCTGCGTCGGAAACGGAGGCAAACGGGGTGTAGCGGTTGCCAAACAGCTCAAGGTCGCCGTGGATTTCGTCGCTCGCCACCAGCACGCCGTATTCGGTGCAGAGGTCGGCAAGACGTGCCAGCTCCTCGCGGCTCCATACAAATCCGCCGGGGTTGTGCGGATTGCAGAGAATCATCATGCGCGGACGCTCCTCGGCAAACTGGCGCTCGAGCAGCTCGAAGTCCATCTCTACGTGTCCGTCGTCGCAGAAGCGCAGCGGATTTCTGACCACCTTGCGGCAGTTGCCCTCGATGATGATGCGGAACGGATGGTAGACGGGCTGTTGTATCAGCACCTTGTCGCCCTTGTCGGTAAACACCTGAAGTGCCATCGCAAGTCCGCGGACAATGCCGGGGATGAATGTCAGCTCATCGCGTTCCACGCTGAATCCATGGCGGTTGAGCAGCCAGTCCTGTATCGACTGCCAATAACTGTCGGGTGCTATCGAATAGCCGAACACTTGGTGCTCCAGCCTGTGGCGCAGAGCGTCTGTGATGGCGGGACACACCTCGAAATCCATATCAGCCACCCAAAGCGGCAAAAGGTCGCTTCGACCGTAGTTTTGCTGCAGACCGTCGTATTTCACGCATCCGGTGTGCCAGCGGTTGATTGTCTTGTTGAAATCCATTGCGAGACGTTTTTTGCAAACTTACACAAAAAACATAAATTTCTGCAAATATAGAACGAAAAAAGTTTGTTTATTGTCATTGAATAATGACATTATAAAAGCTACGCTTTGAATATTGAGGAAATCTGAGTAATTTTGCATATTGATGTCGGGCTTGCCCGGCAGCAAAAAAGGAGGAAAGAAATGGAAGAGAAAAATCTTGAAAAGGTAGAGTCAAAGCCGGCGTTCAGGCACTCTATCCCGGTGCAGATGCGTTTTAACGACATCGATGTGCTCGGACACGTCAACAACTCTGTGTTTTTCACCTATTACGACCTCGGTAAATCGGCTTATTTCACCACCATCCGCAAAGGTCAGATGAACTGGACGCGGCCCGACGTGGTGATTGCCAACGTGAACTGCAACTTCTACGCCCCGATGCGATTCGGCGAGCCGGTGTCGGTCGTGACCCGTGTGGAGTCGATCCGCGAGAAGAGTTTCAAAGTGCACCAGCGCATCGTAAACACTGTCACGAAGGAGGTGAAGAGCGAATGCGCGACGGTGATGGTGGCGTTCGACGTGGATACGCAGGAATCGAAATGCCTTCCGGCTGCGTGGGTGAAAGCCATCTGCGAGTATGAAGGACGCAACTTGATTGAATCAAAAGACTGACAACAGATATGACAGACATCAAACAGTGTATGCGCGACATCCTCGCTCACGAAAGCCGTGCGGTGGCGGAAATCCCGGTGACCGACGGATATGAGCGTGCTGTAGGAATGATTGTGGAGCAGGTGTGGAACCGCCACGGAAAACTTATAACATCGGGCATGGGCAAGGCTGGACAGATTGCCATGAACATTGCAACGACTTTTGCGTCGACGGGAATCCCTGCCGTGTTCCTGCACCCGAGCGAGGCGCAGCATGGCGACTTGGGCGTGATGCAGGAGAACGACATCATGCTGCTGCTCTCGAATTCGGGTAAGACGCGCGAGATTGTGGAGCTGGTGACGCTTGCAAAGCGGTTGAATCCGCAGCTGCAGATTATCGTGATTACGGGAAATGCCGACAGTGAGCTGGCTCAGTCGGCGGATGTGTGCCTTTGGACGGGCAACGCTCCGGAGGTTTGTCCGCTCGGGCTGACTCCTACCACGTCGACAACGCTGATGACTGTCATTGGCGATGTGCTCGTTGTGGGAACGATGCGCACCACGGGATTCACAAAGGAGCAGTATGCGCTGCGCCATCATGGCGGATATCTCGGCAAGAAGAGCCGTGGTGAGGAAAAGGAGGAACAACGGTGAGCAAGGTTATTGCAGTGGGACAGGCTTGCCTCGACATCCTGCATGAGGAGGGGAGGCAGGTGTGTTCGTTTGTTGGCGGACGCATTGCAAACATGGCAATGACGCTGAGCCACGACGGCGTGGCGGTGGAATTCGTAAGCGAATGTGCCACCGACGGCGTGGGCGACATGATTGTTGACACGCTGAAGAAAAACGGTGTGGGCGTGAAGTCGGTCGACCGGTTTACGGAAGGGCAGTCGCAGGTGTCGCTGATTTTCCGCGACAAGGAGGGTAACGAGCGTTTCTCGGAGTATGTGAAATACCCCGACTCGAGGTTTGACGTGCTGTGGCCGAAAATCGAGGAGAACGACATCGTGGTGTTCGGATCGTTTTTCTCTGTGGAGGAAAGCGTGCGCCAGCCGCTCTCTGAATTGTTGGCGTATGCTCAGGACCGCAAGGCGATAATCGTCTATCTGCCGGGTTTCAAGCCTGAGCTGTGCAGCCGCATAACGCGTGTGATGCCGGCTATCGTTGAAAATCTTGAGGTCGCCGATGTGGTCATAGCCCGCGAGAGCGATATGATGAAAATATTCGGAAAGGCAGACGCCCGTGCCTGCTACAACGAGCATATAAAATTTTATTGCAACAATTTCCTTTTTTCCGACAGCCGGCACAATGTGTCGCTGTTCACCAAAAGCGGTGTGCTGACGCGTGAGTCAGACGGGACGCCCGACGCTGCACATCGTCTGGAATGCGATGCGCGTCTGGTGGCTCGGTTTGTTGAGGGAATGCTGCGCCACGGGCTTACGCGCGACGGTCTTGACGCGACAGGCGCGGACGAATGGGAAGATATAATGAAAAAATAGAACAAAGATATGTCTGTAGAAATCAGAGTTATACCGAAGGATAAGAAGTCACTGAAAAAGTTTGTGCAGTTTGGCACGGATATGTATAAAGGCAACGACTGCTTTGTGCCGCCGTTGCGCATGGACGATGTCAACACGCTGTCGCCCGACGTGAACCCTGCGTTTGAGTTGTGTGATGCCGAGTATTTTATGGCTTTCCGCGACGGAAAGCCTGTGGGACGCATTGCTGCAATCATCCATCGCCTCTCAAACGAGCAGCGAGGCAAGAAGGAGATGCGTTTCGGATTTGTGGAGTTTATCGATGACGAGGAAGTGTGCGACGCGCTTTTCAACGCTGCCATAGCATGGGGCAAGGAGCGCGGAATGGAAACGATTATTGGTCCGCTCGGATTTTCCGATATGGACTATGAGGGAATGCTTATCGAGGGCTTCAATGAATTGTCGACGATGGCTACCATCTACAATTTCCCATACTATCCCAAGCATATGGAGCGCATGGGATTTGAAAAACGCGCCGACTGGGTGGAATTTCAGATGACCGTGCCCGACGCTATCCCTGAGAAACATCAGCGCATCGCCGAGATAGTGAAGAAGAAATATGGGCTGCACGTGGAGAAATACACCAACCGCAAGAAGGTTGTCCGCGAGGTGGGACGTCCGTTCTTCGACCTTATCAACGAGGCTTATGCCGAGCTGTTTGAGTTTACCAAACTGACCGACCGTCAGATTGACTATTATGTGAAGATTTATCTGCGCCTGTTGCGCCTCGACCTGCTATGTGTGATAAAAGACTCCAACAACGAGGTTATCGGTGTGGGCGTGGCTTTGCCGTCGTTGTCGCGGGCGCTGCAGAAGTCGCATGGACGAATGTTGCCGTTCGGATGGTGGCATCTGATGCGTGCCATGTATTTCAACGTGACCGACACGGTCGACCTTCTGCTTGTGGCTATCAAGCCGGAATATCAGAGCAAGGGCGTAAACGCATTGCTGTTCACCGACTTGATTCCGTATTTCCAAAAATATGGCTTCAAATATGCCGAGAGCAACCCGGAGTTGGAGCTGAACACGAAGGTGCAGTCGCAGTGGCAATATTTCGAGACGCGCCAGCACAAGCGTCGTCGTGCTTTCGGAAAGAAAATATAGAACGTAGGTCTAAGAAAGAAACAATCGGCGGCGGATGCTCCATATTGCGGGTCTCGCCGCCGATGTTTTTTAGCTGGTCGACTTTGGACGCTTTTGTTGTCTATGCTCGCAATAATGTATACCTTTGCAACCATAATAATGATAAAAAACAGATAATAATGGCTGGATTAAAATCATTGGTAAAAGACACTGCCATCTATGGTGTCAGTTCTATCGTAGGGCGATTTCTAAACTATCTTCTTGTGCCTATCTACGTCACGGCGATGTCGGCACGTTCGGGTGGCTATGGCGTTGTCACCGAGGTGTATGCGTGGGTGGCGTTGCTGATGGTGATTCTCACCTATGGAATGGAAACCACATTTTTCCGCTATGTGAACAAGGCGGAGGAGAATCCGCGCAGGGTCTATTCAACCACGCTGATTATGGTGGGGTCCACGTCGCTGCTGTTTGTGGCGCTCGGACTGGCGTTTCTGCCGCAGATTGCTGGTGCCATGGGCTATGCCGACCATCCTTCGTATATAGGTATGATGATGGGTGTTGTGGCGATGGACGCTTTCCAATGCATCCCGTTCGCTTATCTGCGCTACCGCAAGCGCCCGTTTCACTTCGTGGCGTTGAAGCTGCTCTTCATTGTGCTCAACATAGCGTTAAACATTGTCTACTACGTGTTTCTCGGAGGCAGTGATGTGGCTTATGCCTTCCTGTTCAACCTTGTCTGCACCGGCACGATAATGCTGCTGATGCTGCCGCTCATAAAGCTTGGCGGCGGTTTCGACTGGCAGTTGGCGAAGCTTATGCTCAACTATTCTTATCCGATACTGATTCTTGGTATCGCTGGAATCCTTAATCAGGTGGCTGACAAGATTATATTCAGCCATGTTTATGTTGGTAGCGATGCAAAGATGCAGCTCGGCATCTACGGCGCGGCGAGCAAGATTGCCATGATTATGGCTTTGCTGACACAGGCTTTCCGCTATGCCTACGAGCCGATTGTGTTCAGCAAGAGTCGCGACAAGGACAGCAAGGAGTTTTACGCCAAGGCGATGAAATATTTCGTGATCTTCACGCTGCTGGCATTCCTTTGCGTGGTGTTCTACATCGATGTGCTCAAACACGTCATTGCCCCGAATCCGGAATATTGGGCTGGATTGCGTGTGGTGCCGATTGTGATGGCGGCGGAAATTCTGATGGGCGTTTATTTCAACTTGTCGTTCTGGTACAAGCTTATCGACAAGACGCTTTGGGGCGCGTTGTTCTCTTTTGTGGGATGCGCCGTGCTGATTGCCATGAATGTGCTGCTTGTGCCCAAGTTCGGATATATGGCATGCGCCTGGGCTGGCGTGGCCGGCTATGGTGTGGCTATGGTGATGTCTTATATTGTAGGACAGAAGAAAAATCCTATCGACTACGATTTGAAGTCGATTCTCTCATACGTAGCCGTGGCTGCGGTGCTTTATTTTGTGGCTGAATATCTGAAAGTTGGCAACACGATGCTGCAACTTGTGGTCAACACCGCAATGCTTTGTGTGTTTGCCATGATGATTGTTAAAAAAGAGCATCTCAACATCGGTGCGATGCTGCGGAGGGGACGCAAATGAAAGTGGTGATTCTCAACACTGCCGATGCCCATGGCGGCGCAGCTATTGCCAGCTGGAGGCTTCTGCACGCCCTTGTCGGGGAGGGTGTTGATGCCCGTATGCTTGTTGTCGACCGCACTACGGCCGACCCGCTTGTCGATGTGGCGGGAACAGCGGAGCAGCGCCGTTGGGCTTTCCTGCGCGAGCGCATAGGCATCTTCGCTGCAAACGGCTTGAACCGCCGCGACCTGTTTAAGGTGTCGACGGCGCGCTATGGTGTCGATGTGCTGTCGCATCCGTGGCTGCGTTCAGCCGATGTGGTGTGTCTCAATTGGATAAACCAGGGGATGCTGTCGCTCACCGACGTCGGGCGGCTTGCCGCAATGGGTAAGCGGTTGGTGTGGACGCTGCACGATATGTGGTGCATGACGGGAATCTGCCACCATGCCTATGGTTGCGACGGCTATGAGCGCGAGTGCGGACATTGCAGGTTTATGCGTTTCCCTTATGGCAACGACCTGTCGCACCGTGTGTGGAAGCGGAAAAAACGCATATACGACAATGCCGACATCCATTTTGTGGCTGTCAGCGGATGGCTTGCCGACTGTTGCCGCCGCAGCGCGCTGCTTGAGGGCAGGGCGGTGTCGGTGATCCACAATGCGATGGCGGTCGACAGCTACAGTTGGCAGCGTACAGGAAACAAGGACAAGAAGGTGGTGACGATGGGTGCGGCGCGACTTGACGACCCCGTGAAAGGGTTCGGACTGCTCATCGAGGCGGCAAACGTCATAGCCGACAGTCATCCCGACTGCAACATCGAGCTGCAGCTTTTCGGCTCTATCCGCGACGAGTCGCTGCTCGGACAGATACGACTGCCTTACCGGTGGGTTGGCGCGGTGGCTCCTGAAAAGGTGGCAGACTTGATGGCGGCAGGCGATGTGGTTGTGTCGTCGTCACATTTCGAGACGTTTGGCATGACGCTTGCCGAGGGACAGGCTGCCGGATGCCTTGCCGTGGCGTTTGACCACGGAGGCCAGTCGGACATAATCACGCATCGGCGCGACGGATGGCTCGCCGCCTATCCCGACGCCGACAGCCTTGCCGAGGGCATCTTGTGGGCGGCGTCGCAGAGTGTCGACCGCAAGGCTCTCCACGACAGCGTGGCGGCGCGGTTTTCATACGGAGCGGTGGCGCGTAAATATATAGATTTGTTCAACGAATTATTGAGAAAGGAATAGAAATATGGTGACAATACTGTTTCACGACACGATTTTCGGACCAATCCACAGCCGCAGGCTCGGCACGTCGCTCGGCGTTAACCTGATGCCCAACGATGGTAAAATCTGCTCGTTTGACTGCCTGTACTGCGAGGCTGGCTACAATGCCCAGGGCGCGGGAAAGGCTGGTATAAGCACCCGCGAGGAGGTGCGCGCGGCTCTGGAAGGCAAACTGAAGGCGATGCATGCCGCCGGCGACCGTCTTGACGTAATCACTTTCTCAGGCAATGGCGAACCAACGTTGCACCCTGACTTCGGAGGCGTGGTCGACGATGTGATAGCATTGCGCAACAAGTATTACCCTTCGGTGAAAATCAGCGTTTTGTCAAATTCCACGATGATTGACCGTCCGGCTGTTGCCGAGGCGCTTCTGAAGGTGGACAACAACATTCTGAAGCTTGATTCGGCGGTTGACGCCACGATGCGCCTTATCGACCGTCCGGCAAACAGGGAGTTTACGGTGGAGCACGTGGTTGGACATCTTAAAAAATTCCGCCATCAGTGCATCGTCCAGACCATGATGGTGCGTGGCGAGCACGACGGCGTGCGCATCGACAACACCACCGACGCCGAGATTCAGGCGTTGCTGAAGGCTTATCTTGAGATTGAGCCGGCAGAGGTGATGCTCTACTCGCTCGATCGCCCCACACCGGAGCAGCGCCTGCAGAAAGTGGAGCGCGACGAGTTGGAACGCATCGCAGAAGTGTTCCGCCAGAAAGGTATTAAAGTACAAGTAAATTAAGACAATATGATATATCCAAAGCCATTGAGACAAGGCGATGCCGTGGCGATTCTCTCGCCGGCAAGTGCAATCAAACCGGAGCTGGTCGACAGCGCATGCCGGACAATCGAGAGTTGGGGATTCCGCCCCGTAGTGAGTCGGCACTGCAAAGGCGTGAACGGATCGTACAGCGGAACGGCGGAAGAGCGTATAGCCGACATCCGTCAGGCGCTCGCCGACCCGTCGGTGCGTGCCATAATGTGCAGCCGTGGCGGATACGGAGTGGTGCATCTGCTCGAGCATTTCGAGCCGGGATTGTGGAGCCGCGACCCTAAATGGGTGATGGGATTCAGCGACATCTCGGCCTTCCATGCAGCGTTGGCCCGCGATGGCGTGGCAAGCATACACTCGCTGATGTGCAAGCATCTGACCGAGCGTCCCGACGACGAATGCAGCCGTGCGCTCCGCGACATCCTTACCGGCACCATGCCCGATTATGAAGTGGCGGCCGACCCTCACAACCGTCTTGGCGAGGCTGAAGGCAGAATTTACGGAGGCAATATCGCCGTGCTGAGCGGACTGCTGTCCACTCCGTTCAACTTGCTCCGCAAGGATCACATCCTCTTCATTGAGGACATCGACGAGGCAATCTACAGCATAGAGCGTATGCTCTACCATCTGCGTCTTAACGGCACGCTTGCCTCTACGCGTGCGTTGATTGTTGGGCAGTTCACCGAATACAAGCCATCGAAGGACTTCGACAATATGTACGATATGGTGCAGCGGATGGTTGCCGACTACGATTTCCCAGTGGCTTACAACTTCCCGGTGGGGCATGTCGACTACAACCTTCCAATCATCGAAGGCGCCAATGCCCGCCTTGTCGTAACCCCCGACAAAGTGCGCCTCACGCTGTCAAAATAATATGGCCAAATCGCCAAGCAAAAAATGGCCAAATCGCCAAGCAAAAAATGGCCAAATCGCCAAATAAGATTCGTAAATATTTGTTTATGTGGAAATTAAAAAATATCTTTGCATAAACAAAAATACGAACAAAAATGAGCGAATATAAGCCGCGGATAGCAGACGGAATATTGCGAGAGAAGTTGGAGGCAATTGGAGCTGTTTTGGTGGAGGGTCCAAAAGCGTGTGGTAAGACCACGACTGCCGAGCAGCAAGCCAAGAGCGTGCTTTATATGAACGATCCGATGAGGCGGATGCAGTATATGCAAATGGTTGAGACCGATATCAATGCTTTGCTTGACGGTGCTGTGCCTCGACTTATTGATGAGTGGCAGACGGCTCCGCAGTTTTGGGATGCCATTCGTTTCACTGTTGACCACAGAGATGGCGATGGTCAGTTTATCCTTACCGGTTCAGTTGTTCCAGTGATAAACAATGGGCAGATAGAACACACAGGGACCGGCCGTTTTGGCTGGGTTAAGATGCGTCCGATGAGTCTTTGGGAGTCTGGAGAATCCAATGGCGGCGTAAGTCTTTCTGAGCTGTTTGAGTCGCCAGAAAGCATTGGCGCTACAAGCACATTGTCATTGTCGCAACTTGCATTTGCAGTGTGTCGCGGCGGTTGGCCGAGGGCGGTGTCAAAGCAAACAGAAAAAGCGGCGTTGCTTCAGGTTGAGGAATATCTTGAGTCGGTGACGCGTTCTGACATTTCTCGTGTTGACAATGTAAACAGAGATTCAGATCTTGCAAAGAGGCTGCTTCGTTCGTACGCGCGCCATCAAGGCGCACAGGCAAGTGTTCCGACTATACGTAAGGATATCGCTGTCAACGAATCAGATTCGGTGAGCGACGTCACTGTTGAGTCGTATCTGTTGGCTCTCCGCAAGATTTTTGTCATAGAGGATATGCCTGCGTGGAATCCAAATTTGAGAAGCAAAACAGCGATACGGACATCTGATACAAGATATTTTGTTGACTCTTCGATAGCTGCTGCCGCATTGGGCATTGGGCCGAAAGATTTGATTGAGGATTTAAACACATTCGGATTGTTGTTTGAAACATTGTGTGTGCGCGATTTGCGTGTGTTTGCAGATGCTCTTGGCGGTACCGTTTATCATTTCCGTGACAAAAACGGCCTGGAGTGCGATGCTGTCATTCATTTGAAGAATGGGAATTACGGACTCGTCGAAATAAAATTGGGTGGTGACACATTGATTGAGGCGGGGGCGTTGACTTTGACATCGCTGGCTGGCAAAATCGACACCACAAAAATGAAGAAGCCGGCGTTTTTGATGGTTCTGACTGGTGTCGGTGATTTCGCTTACCGTCGTAAAGACGGCATTTATGTTGTGCCGATAGGGTGCTTGAAAGATTAGTATGGTTGACACAATGACAGCCGAGCAACGGCATCGCTGCATGTCGCACATCCGCAGCCGCGACACGCGTCCGGAAACGATGGTGCGCCACTATCTGTTTTCCCGGGGATTCCGCTATCGCAAGAACGTGCGCGCTCTGCCGGGCACGCCCGACATTGTGCTTGGCCGCTACCGTACGGTGATTTTCGTAAACGGATGTTTCTGGCATGGGCATGAGGGGTGCCGCTATTTCCGCTTGCCGAAGACAAATGCCGGCTTCTGGCAGCAGAAGATTGAGCGCAATCAGGCGCGCGATGCCCGGGACCGGATGGAGTTGAGGCGTATGGGCTGGCACGTGATTCAGGTGTGGGAATGCCAGCTGAAGCCTCGCGAACGAGCCGCTACGTTGCGCAGCATCGAGCAGACGCTCTGTGGCATCTATCTCGACGACAATGCAGTGGAGCGAACCGACATTTCCCTTGCCGCCGAGGATGAAACGCCGTATAATAATTCTCTCCACAATAAATGAGTTATTTTATTTTGCATTACCTTTGTAGAGCGAAACAAAAAAAACGTACATACTATGTCAACAGAATTGAGAGCCCAGGAAGGGCATAAGGCTAATTTGCCAAAATTGGACGGTTTCAGCGTCGGAATTGTCGTGGCTGAGTGGAATCCACAAGTGACGGAGGCTTTGTTGAAGGGCGCGCTCGACGTGTTTCACGCCGAGGGCTACACCGACGACAATATCCTCGTTGAGCATGTGCCGGGCACGGTGGAGCTTACTTATGGCGCGGCGTGCATGATCGACAATGTCAATGTCGAGGCTGTGATTGTGATTGGCTGCGTGATTCGTGGCGGCACACCGCATTTCGACTATGTTTGCGACAGTGTGACTCAAGGCGTGGCTCAGTTGAATGCAAACGGCGAGGTGCCGGTTGTGTTTGGCGTGCTTACCACCGACAATGAGGAGCAGGCTCTCGAGCGTGCCGGCGGTGCGCTTGGCAACAAGGGCGCGGAGGCTGCCGAGGTGGCTATAAAAATGGCTGACTTCACTCGCCGCATGCGTCAGGAATAAGCGGAAGTGACAAAGAATTTAACGAGGCGGAGGCTCATTTTTACGGGTTGCCGTCTCGTTTTTTGTTTTCAGTGGAAAACGATGTCGGAGATGACGTCGGCTCCTGTGATTTCATTCAGACGTTTCACCAAATGGCTGCGGTTGAGCATCAGCTCGTTGCGCAGCGGAGCGGAAACGATGACCACATGCAGCACGCGGTCTTTTATCCAGCGGCGCACCGTCTGCCGGTTGATGTATTCGCCCACCACGTCGGGCCAGAAGGCCACAAGGCGTTGTTGGTTGGCATTGTCGTCGAGAGCCGCAGGGTCGAGAAACTGGCGCATCACGTCGCCTAAGCGCACGGGGTCACGGCGTTTCATTGCATGCCTCCTTCCTGTCGGCATACGCCGTTGTCGACCGTGAAAATGCGGTAGTCGCTACCCACCGCCTCCACAGTCTCGTCGAGGTGCTGGCGGTTGGTGTCTGACACAAAAATCTGCCCGAAAGCCGGTTCCGACACGATGCGCATAATGTTTGCTACGCGGTTTGCGTCAAGTTTGTCAAAAATATCGTCAAGCAGCAGGATTGGAGTCTGTCCGCATTCCGTTTTCAGAAAGTCGAACTGGGCGAGGCGCAGCGCGATTGTGTAGGTCTTGCACTGTCCCTGCGAGCCCGTGCGGCGCATCAGCTCGTCGCCGAGCATCAGCTCGATGTCGTCGCGGTGCACGCCCATCGACGTGTGTCCAAGCACGCGGTCGCGTTCCAGATTCTGACGCAGCACTTCCGCCATTGTCTGAGTGTTGAGCACGCTGCGGTAGTCGAGCCTCACCTGCTCGTTGCTGTCGGAGATTGTGTTGTAGTAGCGCATGAAGATTGGAGTGAACCTTTCAATCCATTGCTGGCGAGCCTTGTGGATGGCTGCCGCCGCCTGGCAAAGGAAAGTGTCGACGGTTTCGAGCAACAAAGGGTCGGCGATGCCCTGTTTCAGCATCGCGTTGCGCTGTTCGAGCGCACGGTTGTAGCCAATCAGCTGCTCCAGATATTCGTGGTTTCCCTGCGATATTATCCGGTCGATCAGTCGTCGCCGCTCCTCGCTGCCGCCGGCGATAAGATTCCAGTCGCTCGGAGTGACCATCACAAGCGGGAGCAGCCCGATGTGTTCGCTCTGCCGGCGGTATTCCTTCCCGTTGCGTTTCACGGATTTCTTCTTTCCGCGCTGCAGCGCGCACGAAATCTGCTCCGTTTTTCCGCTCCGCACATACTCGCCCTGCAGCAGCATGAACTCTTCGCCGTAGCGCACGGTTGTCGCGTCGGTTCGCGCGAGGCTGCTTTGACAGAAACTGAGATAGAAAATCGCGTCGAGCACGTTGGTTTTGCCCATACCGTTGTTGCCCAGCAGGCAATTCACCTTCGGGGAAAATTCGAGCGTTGCCTCGGCGATGTTCTTATAGTTCAATATCGACAGTTTCGACAGTATCATAAGTGCAAAAATAACGATTTTTCCGCAACTGTCTGCAATGCCGTGTCGTTTTTAAATTGATTTTGACTGTGGAAAGCGAAAAAAAAGTTATCTTTGTCATATGGAAAGTTATATAGTATCGGCAAGAAAATACCGCCCTTCGACGTTCAAGTCGGTGGTGGGTCAACACGCTCTCGTCAACACGTTGAAAAACGCTGTCAAGTCGGGACGTCTGGCGCATTCCTACCTGTTCTGCGGGCAGCGCGGTGTGGGCAAGACAACGATGGCGCGCATCTTTGCGAAAGCCATCAACTGTGAGCATCTGACGGCCGACGGCGAGCCTTGCAACGAGTGCGAGTCGTGTCGCGCGTTCAACGAGCAGCGGTCGCTCAACATCATTGAGCTCGACGCCGCGTCAAACAACAGCGTCGACGACATCCGCCAGCTGACCGACCAAGTGTTGGTGCCGCCAGTCACGGGCCGCTACCGCGTGTTTATCGTCGATGAGGTCCACATGCTTTCCGCTGCGGCGTTCAACGCCTTTCTCAAGACGCTTGAGGAGCCGCCTAAATACGTGATTTTCATTCTTGCCACCACGGAACGGCAGAAAATTCTGCCAACGATTCTTTCTCGATGCCAGAAATATGACTTCCAGCGCATCACGCCCTCCGACATCGCCGAGCAGCTGAAATATGTTGCCGACCATGAGGGTTACACAACCGAGCCGGAGGCTCTTAACGTGATAGCGCAGAAGGCCGACGGCGCTATGCGCGACGCCCTGTCGATATTCGACCAGGTGGCAGCCGCATCGATGGGCAACATCACCTATCGTGCCGCCATCGACAATCTCAACGTCCTTGACTACGACTATTATTTCCGTCTTGTCGACGCTTTTGCCGACAACAATGTCGAGCAGTCGCTCCTCGTCTACAAAGACGTGCGCGACCACGGTTTTGACTCGAGGGTGTTTATCAACGGTGTTGCGGCGCATCTGCGCGAACTTGTCGTGGCTCACTCGCCGGAACTGGTGCCGCTGATGGAAGTGACAGGCGAGATAGCGGAACGCTACAAGCAGCAGGCGGCACGCTGTCCGCTTGGCAAACTGTATCAGGCGATGGATCTCTGCAACACGTGCGACCTTAACTATATCAATGCAACCAACAAGCGTTTCATTGTCGAACTTACGCTTATCAAGATATGCCAACTCTTTGGCGGAGAGACAGCCGCTCCGACCGCTTCGCAACCGCTGAGAAAGGTTGCTCCGGCAGCCCCTGCTGCACCGGCACCGCAGCGCCAGGCAGCTCCCGCGCCAACGCCGCAACCGGTTCAGTCGGCTCCGCAACCGCAGGCGCCTGTAGCGCAGCCCGTGCGTCCGGTGCGGCCAGCACCGGCACCACGCCCTCAGGCAACGCCCGGCGGCAAGGTGGCAGGCTTGTCGTCGGTGTCGATAAAGGCACCTATTTCCGGCACTGCCGTGCCACAAAGTCAGCAGCCGTCAGGCAGCAATGCCGCCGAGACTGAAAAAAAAAATGACATCCGTCCGCTGAATTCTCCGCGCAGTGAGGCTTATACAGACGACGCTTTTCGGGAAGGATGGCGCGAGTTTGTGCGTCAGCATGAAAAAGAGGCGATGCTCTACAACGCTATGATAAAGGGATTTCCGAGTGCCACAGGCGAGCCTTTCCATTATGAGTTTGTTGTCGACAATCCGGCGCAGAAGGATAAAATCGAGTCGTTTATGCCCGACATTCTCCAGTCGCTCCGCAACTTCGTGAGCAACGACAGCGTCATGCTCTCGGTGAAGGTGAGAGAGCGTCAGCCTGGCGAAAAAATTTGGAATCAGACAGAGCTTATGAAAGAGGCTGCGGAACGCAATCCCAAAGTGCTCGAGTTTATAAAGAAATATCAACTAAGCCTCGCCTAATCGATGGCGTGGCGGCAAACAACATAGAATGACAAAAAAGGTATTGGTCACAGGCGCCGGCGGATTTATCGGCGGATTTATTGTCGAGGAGGCGTTGAGGCGCGGCTACGACGTGTGGGCGGCGGTCAGAGCCACCACATCGCGTGAGTTTCTGAAAGACAGCCGCATCAGTTTCGTGGAACTCGACTTTACCGACGGGGATAAATTCAAATCCACCATCGAAGCCCAATTGCGGCAGCATGGCGCGTGGGACTATGTGGTGCACAATCTCGGCGCTACCAAATGTGTCAATTTCAACGACTTCAACCGTGTGAACTACGGCTGCCTGCGGCTGCTTGTCGACACGTTGCGCTCGCTCGATGCCGTGCCCGACGGATTCGTGATGATGAGTTCGATGGGAGTGCTCGGTGTGGGCGATGAGAAAGGCTACACGCCCTTCACGGCTGACAGCATACCGATGGCAAATACAAAATACGGCTTGTCGAAACTCAAAGCCGAGACCTATCTGCAGTCGATAGCCGGCTTTCCGTATATAGCCATGCGCCCTACGGGAGTCTACGGTCCGCACGAGCGTGATTATTATCTGATGGTTAAGTCGATAGCGCAAGGCTTTGACTTCAGCGTAGGCTACCGTCGCCAACTGCTCACGTTTGTCTATGTCAAGGATCTTGCGTCGGCGGTGTTTGACGCGCTGGAATCCGGCGTGCGCCGCAAGTCGTATCTGCTAACCGACGGCAAAACATACACCCAGAGCGAATTCCGCGGCATCGTCAAGCATCTGCTTGGCAAGCGGTTTGTGGTCCCCGTGAAAGCCCCGTTGTGGATTGTCGGGATAGTATGCGCCATTGCCGAACGCATTGCCGCTGCAAAGGGCAAGGCAAGCACACTCAACCGTGACAAATATAAAATCCTGCGCCAGCGCAACTGGACGTGCGACATCACGCCCGCTGTCAACGACTTCGGCTACCATCCGCGCTACGACCTGCGTCAGGGTCTGGAAGAAACCATACGCTGGTATCGCGACAACGGCTGGCTGTAGACACTCAATCGACTTTTGCCATGGAAATGCTGATGCAATATATGTGGGAACACCGTCTGTGGGGCGCGCGCGAGCTCGCCACCAACGACGGACGCCGTGTGCGTGTCATCGACCCGGGCAGACGCAACACAGACGCCGGCCCCGACTTCTTCAATGCCAAGGTGGAGATTGACGGCTGTCTGTGGGCGGGAAACGTGGAAATCCACTATCGAGCCTCCGACTGGCACCGCCATGGGCACGACGACGATCCGGCATACGATACCGTTGTGCTGCACGTCGTGGCAAAAGACGACGCTCCGGTGGTGCGCGCCAACGGCGAGCGCATCCCGCAAATGGTGATGGAATGCACCGCAGAAATCGCCGACCGCTATGCCGCGCTCGTGAATTCCACCGTGGAACTGCCATGCCGCCAGGTGATACGCGAAATGACAAGTCTCGATGTGGCGGAATGGGTGCAGTCGCTCATCTTCGAGCGGCTTGCCGACAAGAGCCGCCGCGTGAAGGGCTTGCTGGACCGTTTCCACGGCAGTTGGGAAGACACCTGCTACGTCACGCTCGCACGCACCATCGGATTCGGCACCAACAGCGATGCCTTCGAACTGCTTGCCAAAAGCCTTCCGCTCAACCTGTTGCACAAGCACGCCGACTCATTGCTGCAGCTTGAAGCTCTGTTTTTCGGGCAGGCAGGACTGCTCGACCGTCCAGCCACCGACCGCTATCAAGAGCAATTGCAGTGCGAATATGCGTTTCTCAGCACCAAATTCTCACTGCGCCGCCCTGAAGGACTTGTGTGGAAGGCATTCCGTATGCGTCCGCAGAACTTCCCGTGGCGCCGCATCGCCCTGCTTGCCCATTTTGTGCACAACGGCTTCCGCCTGATGGCAGATCTGCTCGATGCCAAAGGCGACGAGCAGCGCCTACGCGAGCTCTTCAGCGTGACGCTCACTGGCTATTGGAGCAACCATTACACGTTCGGTCGTGAGAGTCAGGAGACGCAGGCAGCCCTTGGGCGCAGCAGCGTCGACATCGTGCTAATCAACACCGTCGCACCGCTCTACTACACGTATGCCGAAACCGCCGACGACTACGATTGGACGGAACGAGCCGTTGCCCTGCTTGAGAATCTAAAACCAGAACACAACCATGTCACCACAATGTTTGGCAACGCCGGCATGAAGATTGACAATGCCATGGTGTCGCAGGCGGTGATACAGCTGCGCAACGCCTATTGTCTGCCCCACAAATGCCTCTATTGCCTCGCCGGACACAAGATGCTGGCCGCAAAATAGTCGATTAGTCGTATTTCTTGGCATATTGGTCTTTTGGTGTTGAACAAAAAAGCCAATGGGATGTTCTTTGGACATAAGACCAAACTAAAACAAAATTTTATGAAAAAATTTATCTTATCAGCGATTTTAATCGTAAGTGCAGTGATTGGAATGAACGCGCAGGATGTTGCGTTGAGTATAAATGCCGGAGTAGGCACATCAACATGGGTTGGCGACCACTCATCAGGCACATCTCCACGTTTCGCCTATCGTGTTGGCCTTGGCGTGGATATGCCGATTCAGGGACGCTTCGGCTTCCGCACAGGTGTGAACTTCGAACAGATAGGAACAAATGTTGATACAAAGGACATTGCCAAAGATCTTGACACACACGTAAACCAGATGTATCTTGAGGTGCCATTGATGGGAACAATGCGTTTCGGTTTGAAGAACGCCGATGTGGTGTTTAATGCCGGTCCGTATCTCGCAGTCGGTGTAGGCGGCAAGACAAAAGCGTCTTATCGTGGTGAAAGTGTGTCGGAAAAAACATTCGGCGACGACGGTTTGAACCGATTTGATATGGGTATGGGCATCGGCCTCGGATTGGAGTTCGACCGATTCCTTGTAGGACTTGACACCCGCTACGGCTTCCTGCATATTGCAGACAACACAAAGGCTTACAACATTGCCTTGTTTTTCAACGTAGGATATAAATTCTAAAAAATAAAGACATAACTTTTTCCCGGGTGGACAGGATGCCTGTCTGCCCGATTTTTTTATGCCTACGGCTGGCGTTTTTGCCAACTGAGGAAATGAAAATGCGCCAACTGAGGAAACGAAAACGCGCCAACTGAGGAAACGAAAACGCGCCAACTGAGGAAATGGAAATGCGCCAACTGAGGAAATGTATAAAAAAATAATTATATTTGCAGTCTAAATCAGTTACTTATGGAGATGGAATACAAGCATAGGATAGCCGATGGCATTTTGGAGAAAAAACTTAGGAGTAAAGGTGCGGTTCTTATAGAGGGCCCTAAATGGTGTGGTAAGACAACAACCGCGGAACAACAGGCACGAAGCATCCTGTATATGGACAATCCAGCCTCGTTTGAATCCAATTTGCAGATGGCTGAAATAGATCCAGGCATTTTGCTTGAAGGGGATACGCCAAGGCTTGTTGATGAATGGCAGTTGGCTCCAAAATTGTGGGACACCATGAGGTTTGAGGTTGACCATAGGCATCAGGTCGGACAATTCATACTTACGGGTTCTGCCGTTCCCTCGGATGAAGAATCCATGAAACATTCCGGGACAGGCAGGTTCAGCTGGTTGACGATGCGACCGATGAGTCTATATGAGTCGGGCGAGTCAAATGGAAAAGTAAGTTTGTCGCATTTGTTTGAGTCGCGCGAGAACATTGTTGCAACGAATAGCCTAAGAATAGACGACATTGCTTTTTTGATTTGTCGTGGAGGATGGCCTTTCGCTTGCAGCTTGCAAGGAGACGCCGCGCTTGCTCAAGCGTTTGACTATGTTGATGCCGTAATAAAAAAAGACGTGTCGCGGGTTGACGGCACAAACCGGAATATAACAACAACGAGATTGTTGATGCGTTCCTATGCCCGGAACCAAGGTTCGCAAGCAACGATAGGCACAATCGTTGCTGATATGATGACAAATGATGAGAATGAAATAGGGGTCAAAACGGCAGGTAGTTATTTGGATGCTCTTCGAAAAATTTTTGTGATAGAAGATAGCGAAGCGTGGAATCCGAATTTGCGCTCAAAAACAGCCATACGCACAGCAAATACCAGATATTTCATAGATCCATCAATTGGAACGGCTGTCTTGGGTCTTGGCCCGAAAGACCTAATCAACGACCTAAATACGATGGGTTTGTTTTTTGAAACTCTTTGTGTGCGCGATCTCCGTATATTTGCCGATGCTTTGGATGGACAGGTGTTTCATTATAGAGACAAGAGTGGGCTTGAATGTGATGCCGTAATACATCTTCGCAATGGTCGCTACGGTCTTGTGGAAATAAAGCTTGGAGGAGACCGATTAATCAACGAGGGAGCGTCGAACCTTCTTGCCCTTGTTGATAAAATAAATACAGACAAGATGAAAGAACCATCGTTCTTAATGGTTCTTACTGGTACTGGCGATTTTGCCTATCGTAGAAAGGATGGTGTTTATGTTGTGCCAATCGGATGCCTTAAAGATTGACCAAAACAGTTTGTCTTGGCTGGCGTTTTTGCCAACTGAGGAAACGAAAACGCGCCAACTGAGGAAACGCGGTTGGTTTATGGTTGATAATCAGGTGTTTGCATTTTGATATAAAATAGTGGCAAAAACTGAAATTTTGCCTGTTTTTTTGTGGTTGATTTTGACCGCGAGTGCGCCGGGTTACGACAAAGAGTCATCGCTCTGCGGCGATAGCCAACGTTGCCATTGTTTCAAAGCGCAAAATACGGCATATTCCGCCTAAATGATAAGAATGGCGGCGGTTCGGGAAAGCATTTTCAAACAAGTTTGAATGTTTTTCACTCGAATTGCACGGTTTTTCACTTGATTTGCACTATCTTTGAATCAGAAAAAATAAGAAATATGAGTGACGTATTGTTAGGCCTTATGGGTATTGGCAGCGGTGAGATTATAATCATCGCTTTGGTGGTTCTTCTTTTGTTCGGAGGACGTAAGATTCCGGAACTGATGCGCGGCATCGGAAAAGGTATCCGTTCCTTCAAGGATGGAATGAACGAAGTGAAGGAAGAAATCGACAAGCCAGTCGACAATAATACCGATAAGAAGAAATAACAGGCTCGCCTATGGCGGAGACTGACAAAAGTTTTTGGGGACATCTTGACGACCTGCGTAAGGTGCTGTTCAAGATGGCTGGAGTGCTTGCCGTTTTTATGGCCGGCTTCTTCTATTTTATGCCGTGGCTTTTCGACAACGTCATAATGGCGCCGTGCCACGGCGATTTTGCCCTTTATCGTCTGTTTGCCGACATTACGGGCAGCATTCCCGGACTTGAGGCGTTTTCGACCAGCGATTTCAACGTTGAAATCATCAACTATAATCTGACGGCTCAGTTTTTCACACACATCAATCTGTCGTTGTGGCTTGCCGTTGTTTTTGCGTTTCCCGTGCTGCTTTATCTGCTGTGGACGTTTGTCCGACCGGCACTTTACGAGAAGGAGGTGCGCGGAGCGCGAATCGCGTTCGCGCTTGGCACGGTGATGTTTTATCTTGGTGTTGCGGTGGGCTATTTCCTCGTGTTTCCCATCACGATGCGCTTCCTCTTCACATATCAGTTGAGCAGTACGATCCACAATCAGCTGTCGCTCGACTCTTATATGGACAATTTCTTGATGCTCAACCTTGTCATGGGACTTGTTTTTGAGCTACCGCTGCTGGCATGGACCCTGTCGGCCATCGGCATCCTTCGTCGTAAATTTTTCAGCCGCTACCGCCGCCACGCCGTCGTGGTGCTGCTTGTGCTTGCCGCCGTGATAACGCCAACCGGCGACCCGTTCACGCTGATGATAGTGTTCTTGCCTCTGTATCTGCTGTTTGAGGTCAGCGCGCTGATTGTAAAGAAATAGAATTATGACAAAAAAGACACTATATATATCAGACCTTGACGGGACACTGCTCAACAGCCAGTCGCAAGTGTCGGCAGCAAGCCGCGACATGCTCAACCGTCTCATTGCCGACAATGACATCAATTTCTCAATCGCCACCGCGCGCACCCCTGCCACCGTGGTGCAGCTGATGCACGGCATCGACAGCCGTCTGCCGTATATCGTGATGACCGGAGCCGCCATGTGGCAGGATGGGCTTATCAACCAGACTTATCTGCGTCCGGAGGATGTTGAATGCCTGTCGGAGTTGAGCCGGAAGTATGGTATCCGTCCGTTTTTCTACACGTATAACGGCAGGGTGATAGAATCCTACCATCTGCCGACGATGGACGACTATGAGCGACGTTTTGTGAGCCAGCGCCGCAACTCTCCATACAAGCGTTTCCTTTTTCAGAACTCAATGCCTGTAGCCAAAAAGGAGCATACGATGCTCGTTTTTGTAGCCGGCGACTATGAGAAGATGGGAAATGTGTACAACGAAGCCAAAAGCCGGCTGAAATGCGAGATGACTTATTATCGCGACATCTTCAACTCTAAGGTGGGATTTCTTGAGGTGATGGCAGAAGGCGTGTCGAAGGCACGCGCTGTAGAGCTGTTGAAGCAGCAGGTCGGCGCCGACCGGGTCGTCGTGTTTGGCGACAGTCCCAACGATTTGTCGATGCGCAAGGTTGCCGACTTGTTTATCGCTCCGTCGAACGCGGTCGAGGAGGTTCGCCATGTAGCCGACGAGGTGACGCAAAGCAACGATGACGACTGCGTGGCTCGCTGGATAGAGAAAGACGTCGCAGCCCGGCAGTAACCAATAAAACAAAAAGCGAAGGCTGCTCCTGGCGGGGCAGCCTTCGCTGTGTATTGACGTGAGTGTCGGAATGCTATTTTGCAATAATCTTGCTGATTGTGCGGTTGCCGTCGGCACCTGTAGCCACAACGATGAGCAGACCTTTTGCGTCGACGCTCAGACGGTCGGCACGAGCCGAGCCAACGAGCGCGCCCGTAGTGGAGAATGCGTCGATGCGTGCAGCGCCTTCAGCCGTCACAACACCGTCGGCGTAGCGGATAGCCAACGCGTCGGCGTCAATGCTTCCAACCGAGGCGTCGCCGGTTACAATCACCTGGCAGGTTGCAGTCTGACCACCGAAAGCCACAGTGATGGTAGCCTTGCCCGGTTTCAACGCCGTCAGAGTGATTTCCGCATAGTTGTCCTCGATTTCAGGCTCGCTTACGCTTACGGTCTCAGGGTCGGACGAAGTGAACGTAATGCCGGTTATGTCGTCAGCGCCGAACACTTCAACTTCAAGGGTAACATATTTGTCGTCGACACCCATAAGGATTTCATGCGAGTCGAGCGATACGACGCACTCTGAATTCTGGAAGTAAAGTTTCGGAAGACCTTCAGTCTGTGCAACCCATGGAGAGGCAGCGTTTGCACCGAATTTGAATCCGATACCCGACAGAAATGCCTCGGTCAGCGCATCGGCGGTTACGGTTTCGCCATTGACAGTGGTGGCGCCGGAGGTCTCCGCCGCATCGACAAGAGGGAAGGCAGCATAGTTGCTTGCCAGCCCAGTCTCAGTCTTGCCAGCAGCCTCAGCATCGTCGGCTATGGTTGATCCGATGATGCGGTGTGCGCCTTTGTGAGAGTTTTCAGCTTTGTCAAGGAAGATGAACGAGCAGTCATTCCCGGCAACGTTACCCGATATAATCACTTTGTTGGCATTAGCCCAGTCTGGTTCCAAATATCCGGCTATGGCACCGAGCGAAACGAGATTTGTCCACTGGTTCGGTTCCGATACTGAAAGCTCAGCGTTGTTCACATAGCAATTCGTAATCAAGCTGCGTCCTGCGCTTCCAACAATACCACCAACGGTGTTTTTTCCGCCTACCGAGCCGTTGTAGTAAGCGTTGGTGATGTTGCTCGTATTGGAGTCGGTGGTTCCGGCGATGCCTCCAACAGCGGAAAGACCGCGGATTGTGCCGTTGACAACGCTTGACGCATTGATTGTAGACGAAGTAGACAGGTTGCCGACAAGACCGCCCACATTGCTTGCTTGCTCAGCGTCAAGATAGAGCTTGTCGATGTCGGTCGACGTGATTGATGAGTAGAGCGAAGCCTCTCCCACGATTCCGCCAAAAGGAGCATCAACAGAGTTGCCGTAAATATCGGCGCCGTAGACGTGCACATTGTCGATAGCCACAGCCATAGCGCTTCCCGCCAAAACCCCGGCATTGCGTGTTTTTACCGAAACTGTGATAGACGGCTTGACAAAGGACAAGTTTTTCACCTCAGCGCGGTCGGTCTCGCCAGTTCCGATGATTTGTCCGAACAGACCGATATGCGCGGCACTGCTGACCGGTTCAAGGTTAAGCAGTTTGTGGTTTTTGCCATCGAAATGGCCAGAGAATGTAGCAATCGGCGACCACTCAACGTTCGACATATCGATGTCGTTCACGAGCTCGTAGTATGCCGACGGATTTTGAGCAATCATCATCAAGTCGCCCACGGTTGAAACCTTGTAAGGCGAAGCGGCTGTACCCTCGCCGCCTTTTTCAAACTTCTCGAACGGCAGGTTGTAGAAGTCGACCGAGGATGTTCCCTTAGCCTGGTTTGCGAAGCTGACAACCAGGCGGTTGTCGAGCACGTCGCATACGCTCATGTCGCCCTTCGTGTCGTCGCCCTTGAATTTTCGCAGCACCTCTCCATTTTCGTTTGCCACCCAAAGTTCGGTAGCGATGATACCCGTTTGCTGATTCTTGATTTTTGCAAGGAACAGGTATTCGTGCAGGTTGTCGGTGTTGAAAAGATAAGGGTTGAGGACAGTGCCGTTTACAAGCGGCGTGAAGTTTTCGCCGTCCTGTCCGATGTTGAAACTAACAAAATGGTCGACCGAGCAGTCCTTGTTGAACCAGCCGATGCGCGAGATGACGTTTTTCTGCTCGTCGTAAAGACCGTTTCCGATGCCGAACACATATTGATATTCATCGCCCACAGGGTAGCGGTCGAAGTTGTCAGACAGCTGAGCGTCGCCCACCATAGCCGAGAATGTAGCCGCCACGTCGCACGACGGGATGTTGACCATCTCGATAGCCTCCGACGAACCGCCGGTTATTATAAACCCATATTGCGACTCTTTGCCAGGGATGTCAGACAGTTTCTGCCACGACGACACCGCCTGGTTGATGACCGCAATCTTTTGCGAATCCTCGTTGTAGACCTCGAAAGTGTAGGTGTAATCATCGTTTGCAACAGTGTAGTTCTGGTTTGTCACGATGAAATTCATCTTGTCGTCGCCCGAGAACGTGCCCTTGCACATGTCGGAAGCATCGTCGGAGAATAGACCGAAAGAGCGCATACCGTAGAGCGCGCCCTGTTCGGCTGCGACAGGCACCGATAAGGTGTTTATCTGGTTGAACTTCTTGTCGTACACCTCAAGGATGAAATGGTTGTCGGACGTAGCGATAGGGTCGTCGACCGTTTCATCGACAAAGAACGGTTTCTCATAGTGAGAGAACACGAAATATGGGTTGCCGTCGATGTTGAACGAGTTGAAGTAGGAGCCGGCGCTATAGTTTAGCAGCGTTGACGGCACGCTGAGCGTCTTTTCGACAGTCGGAGCTTCGTTCCATCCGCAAGGCTGCATCACAGAAATCTGAGTTTTTGCCACCCCATCTTCTTCAACAGCCTTCACCAGCGCGATGCGCTGATAAGAGTTGAACCCCTCCGAATAGTCGACAAACAAAGCGTCGTCGGCGTCGTATGTGCGCACAATCTCGCCGTTCTGGTTGTAAACACGGAATTCGCCATACTGCTTGTAAGAAGCGTCGTAGCTATGGATGAACACCATCACCTCCCACGTCTTCTCATCGCGGTCGAAGAATTTTTTTGTCACCGACCCGAACGGCTCGATTACATTCACATTCTTGTCGTCTGGAATATCCACCTTGATAGTTGCCAACGTCTCGTTGTCGGCATTCATCACCGAGAATTCCGAGCCGGTGTATGTGTGGCGTTTCGGGTCGACAGAGAATTTCTGATAGTAAAACCACGATTTACCATCGGTTCCGGTGAGCAGTCCCCACCCCTCAGTGTTGCTGATGGCAGCGTCTGGCTCAGAGTTTGCCAGCGCCGCGCCCTTAGGCGAATTGCACACGCTTGACATTGTCAGTGCGCTCTGCTTTTTAGCGACAGCCGCAGAGAATGCGTCAGGCGAAGCCAATGCGCGGAACTTCTTGGCGGAAGCCATTCCCGTCGCGCCCGCTCCGGCGAGCATTGCCGCGAGAGTCAGATAGTAGATTTTTTTCATTTTCAGAATATTTTGGTGAATAATTTTTCGTAATCCCATCAAAGCGTTCTCCCAGTTGTGAATGACAAAAACGACACATAAATCGTAATGCTGTCAAAATGAAGCCTATTAACCGCAAAAGTATTATTTATTTCTATCAAAAGCAACTATTTTAGAGTTTTTTTAATAACCTCGAGCATTCCCGTCGTGTTTCCGGCGCAACTATGAAGAGCAAGACCAAGTAAACTTTGCGTATATATCTCTTGAATGAGAAAACAGAAACAACATAAGTTGTTTTGGAACGTTTGTTTTGCGGTGTGAATATGAACAATAAAAGGATTTCATGATGTGTATTCTCGAAAGTTTTGCCTAATTTTGCAGATAAGCAATTGAAAAACGAGGCAGATTTTAGTAAAAAGTATATGGTATTTCTGTTAGGTAAAAAGAAATATGATAAAAGAATTGCGTTTTTCTGTTGGCTAATAAAAAACGTTAATTTGATAATTTGTAAAAGACAATGCAGAAATAGGTGTAGGTTGGAAAGATAAAGGATATATTATAATGGATGTTGTTTCATTCTTTGCAGGATGTGGAGGGCTTGACTTGGGTTTTGAGCAAGCGGGATTCCGTGTGGTTTGGGCAAATGACCTCGAACCACATTGCCGTGATACATACATTCGGAATCATCCGAACACAAAATTTGTTTTAGGAGATATGAGGAAAATTGATCCTAATTTGATACCAGAATGTGTCGGTTTTATAGGTGGTCCTCCCTGTCAACCTTGGAGTATTGGTGGAAAACAAGCAGGGCTTGAAGATGAACGAGGTCAATTATTTTTGAAATATATAGAGTTTATAGATGCCAAAAAGCCTAAATTTTTTGTGATAGAGAATGTAAAAGGCTTGTTGAATGATAAGTTTAGTGATGTATTTGAAGATTTCGTAAAAAGACTTGGTGCGGCAGGGTATGATGTTCATTGGAAATTGCTGGATGCTGTTAATTATCGTGTGCCACAGAATAGAGAGCGGGTGTTTTTTGTTGGTTTTAGAAAGGATTTGAATGTAGAATTTAAATTTCCGGTTGCGGCAAGTTCAGAATGGGTCTCTCTTGAAAAAGCCATAGGTGATATTAGTTCCCCTCCCAATTTTTATACGAGAAAAGGGGAAAAAGAGAAAAACGCGATAAATGATAGATATCCAAATCATGATGTATTAGCGTCAAAATTTGGCTCGTTTTATTACCGTGGCAATAGACGAAGAGGCTGGAGTCAACCATCATTTACAATCAATGCCACTGCTGCTTTTGTGCCATTGCATCCATCATCACCAAAGATGATGTGCTATGGTTATGAAAAATGGGGTTTCCAAAAGAATGAGTTGGATAAATATAGGCGTTTAAGTGTGCGAGAGTGTGCGAGAATTCAGACATTCCCTGATAGTTTCGTATTCGAATACGACGACATAAGGGATGCGTATAGAATGGTTGGTAATGCTGTCCCGCCGCGGTTGGGGCGGATTATCGCCAAATCTGTTTTTACAGCACTGACAAATGTTGGGTTTCAGCAAAACGTAGATTCTCAGGAAAAAGAAAAAAAGGAAAAAACATGTATACTTGTAGGATATTATAAGGATGAAGAACATCTTAAGTTGATTCTTCATAATATGTTGTATTATGTAAGGTCCGACGGACGAAAGGGTTCAATGTTTAAAAAAGATTGTTCTCTTATGGCAAAGTATTTACTTTTGCACCATAAAGGCAATGTGAAAATTTACGAACTTGAGGTTGAAGAACCGATATTGACAGATGCGTTATTCCTGAACACATTAGGATTCAAAGCCACAGGAGATACTTATCTTTGCTTTAAATTGAAGAGCATTAGTTCACAGAGTGTTTCGAAATTTGGTGAGTTCTTAACTCAATTTAATTATACAAAGAGAAAATATTCTCCATATTTTATAACAATAGATAAAGTAATATATTAAAATATGAACGTTGATAGTGAACAGATTACCCTTGACAAGAGTCTTGTCGTTGCTCAAGACCAACCGTTGTCTGACAGGCAATTACAGGAATGCCTTTTCAATACACTTGGCAAAGGAAGGTGTAAAATTCTCAAAGTCCCTTCGCGGAAATGGGCTTTGGAATTTGTTGATAACGGGAAAGTATATCATCTTCTTGTAAGGTCCTGTACATACTTGGGGAATCCTCATCCAATTTTCAAAAAGAGGGTTCAGTTGCCATTATGGTTTAATGAATATGTTAGAAATATTCACGCAGAGAACCCTAATATTGATGTTCGTTATATTGGTGTGTATCATTATGGAGATGTACATCATGGAGACAATGTGATTTTTGTTGATTTTAATAAAGAAACATATTTGACAAAGAGGGGGCACAATTCATCTGCGCATATTTATACCAATGATTTGTTTCAAGCAATGACATATGGGGTATTTACCAAGGAGGATTACTTTGGCAATCGCATCTCAACTATACGAAAAGATAAATTCAAAGATTACATTTGTGGAAAAACTTTTCAGACAAACTCTTTGTTTGAACTTTTTCGTCAATTTAATTGTGGCTTTTCTTTTGGTAAATGGCTTAAAGCACTAGACGTCATTAAAGAAATGCACAAAAACGAATGGCATCAATGGAGACAGGGAGAGTGGGCTGGATGGTTTTTGGAATACAAATTCAATAAGTTTACGATAGACAATGATATAACAGGCCAGATGCGTTATGTGGGAAGTTCTTTAAAAAGAGATGGAGATTTGGATTTTGATATTCGCTTTGATGAAGATGATTTTTATGGAGATTTAAAGGCTAGTGATGTCAAGAAACATGTAACTCCTGGCAACGACCAAAAGAATCTCATAGAGTGTATTTACCAGTTTGATAAGTTTTGGTATGTCATTTATGAGCATGAGACCATTAAGGACAGCGATGTGGGTTATGAAGCAACAAAAGGTAGAAATAACTATATTAAGAGCGTGGATCCAACCTATTACAAGGGTGAAATGTCATATCATGGGCGAATGAAAAATTCAGTAAAGTTTGTGAAGATGTCAATCGTTGAACTGAATCGAATCAACTTTCGAGAGGCATTAACGGTATTTAATCAAGGACATCAGCCTGATGGTTCTGCGAGAAAGCCAAAGTTCAATATTAACAAAAATGTATTAGAGAACGACAATTTTGTTGTTTTTCGATATACTTATAAATAACAATGAATTCGTTTAAATTTATAGACTTATTTTGTGGCATAGGGGGCTTTCACCAAGCAATGGAATCTCTTGGGGGAAAGTGCGTCTTTGCGAGTGATATAGATGAGGATTGCCGGAAGACTTATGAGGTTAACTATGGTATTGTGCCTGCGGGAGATATAACAAAGATTTCCGCATCAGATATTCCTGCGCATGATGTACTTTGTGGTGGGTTTCCATGTCAGGCATTTTCAAAAGCAGGAAATCGATTGGGATTTGATGATCCTACAAAGGGAACGTTGTTTTTTGATATTTGTCGTATTTTGGAGTATCATCGTCCTCGGTATGTATTGCTTGAAAATGTGCGGAATCTAGCCAGTCATAATTGTGGTAATACATGGAAGGTGATTCATGATAAATTGGAGAACCTGGGTTATAACCTGCTTCCCAAACCTGTGATATTTAGTCCACATTATGTTGGTATCCCACAACATCGAGAGCGTGTATTTATAATGTGCGTTCGTAAGGACATCGGAAATGTGACCCCACTAACATTCTCTAAGAAGCAAAAGAAACCTTGTTCAATTGATTCTATTTTGCAAGATGATAATGAAATTCAAAACATTGAGGAGTATCGCATTTCTTCAGATTTGGAAAATCTAATAAATCTTTGGAATGAGTTTATTCAGAGAATTCGGGTCAAAAAACTTCCGGGTTTCCCGATATGGTCTGACAGATTGTGTGATATTAGCCCAGACGAGAATCTGTCTCAATATCCAGAGTGGAAACAGAATTTTATTTTAAAGAATAATGAATTATATGTTAGTAATCGTGAGTTTATAGATGAATGGTTGATTCGCGCAAGGCAGAATCCATTGTTTTTTGGAGCCAAGGCGAAATTGGAGTGGCAGGCTGGTCAGACAACGCATCCAGATATTTGGAATCAGATTTTTCAGTTGCGTCCATCGGGAATTCGTGTGAAAGTAAATACTTATTTTCCTGCGCTTGTCGCTATTGTCCAAACTTCGATTATTGGGGCAAGAAAACGGTTCTTAACACCTCGGGAATGTGCGCGTCTTCAGAGCTTTCCGGAATCATTCCATCCGGACGAAAAGCCACGTCAAGCATATAAGCAATTTGGGAATGCAGTAAATGTAGAATTGGTCAAATATTTCGCTCGCCATATGTTTGGTGATGAGCAATAGTGTCCCTTTTTTTATGAAAAAGTGGCAAATATAAAAGAGTTTTCAGAGTCTTGTCGAAAGTCTATCTCGTAAATTCTAGTTGTCATGAGTGGAATATGGCCTTTTGGTTTGGATATTTTTTGGAAAATTGCGGAAAAATGCCGAATATTGCAAATTGAATATGGAAAGTACAAGACAAGCAAAGATTGCACGACTGCTGCAAAAGGAATTGAGTGAATTGTTCCGTCGCCAGACCGCCGCTATGGGTGGAGTGTTGGTGTCGGTCAGTGGAGTTAGAGTGTCGCCCGACTTGAGCGTTGCCCGCGGATATCTGAGCATATTCCCTTCGGACAAGGCTCAGGACATCTTGGCGAATATCAATAAAAGTGCGAAAAGCATCCGTTATGAGCTGGCAAAGACGTTGCGCTATCAGTTGCGCAAGACCCCGGAGTTGTCGTTTTTCATCGATGACTCACTCGACTATATAGAGCATATCGACAACATCCTGAAACAAGACACCGCCCTTCACCGCAACGAAGGAGGCGAAGAAGAGGAATAATCAGAAATGAGACTGCTGCCGCTGAGAATAGCATTGCGCTACCTTGTGTCGAAGAAGTCGCACACGGCGGTCAGTGTGATATCCACCATTGCCGTGTGTGCCGTGGCAGTCACAGCACTGGCGATGATTTGTGTGTTGTCGGTGTTCAACGGCTTTCACCAGCTTGTCGACAGCAAGATGTCGAGCATGGAGCCGGCAGTCAAGGTTTCGGCAAAGCGGGGTGTGATAGTCGACGCATCGGCGTTGATAGGGAAGATACAGAAGGTTGAAGGCGTTGAAGTCGCCGTGCCGACGGTTACTGAGAGCGCACTCGTGATTTATGGCAACCGTCAGATACCGATAGTGCTTAAAGGCATCACCGACGACTATGACCGTCTGACAAATCTGAAAAAACTGATAAAGCCCGACGGCAGGTTTCTACTGACTGACGGCAACAGCGACTATTGCATAATGAGCATCGGAGCCGCCTTGACGCTCGACGCCCGACCAGGGTTCGAGCCGATATGCTATATCTATGCTCCACGGCGTGTTGGGGCAGTCAATGTGGCGAATCCCGCCACAGCGTTCCAGCGCGTGCCCACATTTGTCAGCGGAGTGTTTGAGGTGCGCCAGGGAGCCTACGACCAGAATTATGTGTTCACGTCGCTTGCCGCCGCCCGAACGCTGCTCGACTATACCACCGAGGCGACAGCCATTGAGGTGGGTCTGCGTCAAGGCGCAGATGAAGGGACCGTCATGTCGGCGATAAGCAAAGCCGTAGGCGACGGCTACAAGGTTGAAAACCGGCTAATGCAGCACAGTCAGTCGCTGAAGATGATCAACGTTGAGAAATGGATTTCGCTGCTGTTGCTGTCGCTCATCCTTGTTGTTGCGTCGTTCAACGTCATCAGCACGCTCGCCATCCTCATACTTGAGAAAGACGAGAGCATCCGTACGCTTCACAGCCTTGGCGCCGACAACCGTATGGTGGAACAGATATTTGTGGCGGAGGGATGGCTGATATCGATAGTCGGCGCCGTTGCCGGATTGGCAGTCGGAGTCGTCTTGTGCGTACTGCAACAGCATTTCGGGTTTATCCGGCTGAGTGCCGATGCGAGCAACCTTGTAGTCAACACCTATCCGGTTGCCGTCAGCGTTGGCGATGTCGCGATGATTCTTGGCATAGTGGCAGTTGTCGGACTTCTTGCCTCGTTGGCTACGACAAGGGCGATGCGCGGATATCTGTACAGAAAATAGCAGTATGGGCATTGATGTTGCCCACGCAGGTTAATTAAGACTTATGTAAAGCATTTTGTGTGGTGGATTTTGTAGAGTAGATGAAAACAATCCGTACATTTGCAATGTGTTTTTCATGGTATTAGATTTAAGGTTAACAAGATTGGTTGTCGTGAGACAATCAATTTTTTTTATCCTTAGTGGGATTTTTGGAATTTTATATATTTGCAGATAGGGCTGTGTCTATCGACACAGCCCATTTAGTTTGTTGCGGAAGTGGCGTGCCTCCGTCACGCTCCGCTTACGAAAGGGAACGCCGAAGGAGTGGGGAAGTAGCGCATCTTCGAAGCGCCCGGTCTGTGTGGGAGCATCTGCCCCCATGCGCCCTCCGCCGGCACGTCGTGCGGATGAGGTTATGATGTAGTAATGTGCCTCTGGCGCATCGTCGACATGCTTATGGTGGCATGCCAAGACCCTGCCACGCTCCGCAGGCGCATCGTCGACATGCTGGATAAAAATGATTGCTACCTGAATTCTATAGAGGAAGTTTGTGGATGATTGTGAGTCCGTCGCGAAGAGGTATTATAACCTTTTCCACACGCTCGTCGGCAGCAACAAAATCGTTGAACTCAAGTATTCCCGCTGTCTGAGCGTCGAGTTTCTTTCCGTAGTCGACCACTTTTCCGTCCCACAGCGTGTTGTCGGCAATAATGAATCCGTCGGGGTTCACATAGTCGAACACCAAGTTGTAGTATTCCAGATACTGTCTTTTATTGGCATCCATAAACACGAGGTCGAACTTTCCACCCACCTGAGGTATTATGTCGCGGGCGTCGCCGATGTGCAGGTGGATGTTTTTCCCCTGTTGCGCCTGGCATAAATGCTCTCTGATGAAATCCTCCAGCTCGTCGTCGATTTCGATTGTGTGCAGCTCCGCCCCCGGCACCAGACCTTCCGCCATCGCCAAGGCTGAATATCCGGTAAACGTGCCGAGTTCGAGAATCCGCTTAGGGCGGATCATTCTTACGAACATCTTCAGCAGTTTTCCCTGTAGGTGTCCGGAACACATCCTCGGTCGCAGATGGTATAGGTGAGTCTCCCGGTCGAGCCGGCTCAGCGTTTCGCCCTCCTTGTCGATGTGGCGCAGGATATATTCTTCAAGTTCTTCGGTCATTATTTCTCTGGGTTTTCGAGGTTTGGCAAGTCGTAATGGTCATAGTTTTCGAGCACGTCAGCCACACGGTTGATTTCAAGGAATGTGGTGCCCTTACCCTCGCCGAAACCACCGCCGAGGTATGCGATTTTGTCGTCGGGCGTAATGATGTTCAGTTCGATGAGGTGCTCCAGCCCGTTGTACAGATACGCGCGCGACGACGTTTCCTTTTTCTGATACATCGGGTACACACCGTAGCTCAACGCCAACAGTCGCGGCACGTTCGGGCGGTAGCATATAGCGAGCGTAGGCGATATGCCACGGAAAGAAGCAATGTAGCGCGCAGTGCGTCCGGTGTAGCTGTCGGTCACGATAGCCTTCGCCCCGATTTCGTATTGCGCGTCGACGGCACCGTGGGCAAGGAAAGTTGTCACATCGGCAGTGTCGCGGCAGAACAGCGTGTGGTTTACCGCGTCTTTCCGGCTTGACAGCGACATCTCCGTCTCCTTTATGATTTTCGACATTGTTGAAATCGCCTCCACGGGATATTTTCCATAAGCAGTCTCACCGCTGAGCATCAGAGCGTCAGCCCTTTGAAACACCGCGTTTGCGATGTCGGACACCTCCGCGCGAGTAGGGCGCGGGTTGCTGATCATCGTGTGGAGCATCTGAGTAGCGACAATGACCGGCTTGTGAGCGTTTACACACTTGCTAATCAGCTGTCGTTGCAGCACCGGGATTCTCTCCGCCGGCACTTCAATTCCGAGGTCGCCACGAGCAATCATGATTCCGTAAGACACCTCGAGAATCTCGTCGATATTGTCGATGCCCTCCTGGTTTTCGATTTTAGATATGATTTTAATCGGGCTGTTGTTAGCGTCGAGAATTTTCTGGATGTCGAGCACGTCCTGTCTTGATCGGACAAACGAGTGAGCGATGAAGTCGACCCCCATCTCGATGGCATATCCGATGTTCTGAATGTCGCGTTGTGTCAGCGACGGCAGTTTGATGCTTGCGCCAGGGATGTTCACGCTCTTTCTCGAACCGAGTTCGCCATCGTTCAGTGCCGTGCAGCGCAGCGTTTTCCCGTCGATGCTGTCGATTAAGAAGTCGAGCTCGCCATCGTCGATGAGCAGGTGCATGCCCGCTTTGACGTCTTTGGCAATGTCGGGGTATGACAGATGTATGTTCTGCTTGTCGCTAAGTTCGTCGGGCGCTCCGGTCACACAGACCTTGTCTCCGGCAGAGAACGACAGGTTTTCATCGTCGACATTAGTCGTTGTTCTGATTTCCGGACCCTTTGTGTCCATAAGGATTCCTATTCTGTCGCTGACCGCGCGCACGTTGTTAACAATTCTTTGGAAACCTTCGCGTTGAATGTGTGCAGAGTTCATGCGCACCACGTTCAAGCCGTTTTCCGCCAACTGTTTTATAAAGTCCACGTCACAACGACGATCGGAGACAGTTGCGACAATTTTCGTAAATTTAGTCTTCATCTTGTACTTTTGGGCTTATAAAAATATATCTGTTTTTTTGTAAGACAGTGAATCTCAAGCGTTCATCAGAGCCATAACCGCCAGGCGGTAACTGTTGAGACCGAATCCGGCAATCACACCCCGGCATGCCCCGGCAATCATCGACACGTGGCGGTATTCCTCACGAGCGTGCACGTTTGAGATGTGGACCTCCACCACCGGCGCTTTCACCGCACGGATAGCGTCGCCGATAGCGATTGACGTGTGGGTGTAAGCACCCGCGTTGAGGACAATGCCGTCCACGTCGAACCCCCGGTCGTGGATTTTATCGATAATCGCACCTTCGTGGTTGCTTTGGAAATATTCAAATTCTATGTCGGGGAAATCCGCAGTCAGCGTGTTGAAGAAAGTCTCAAACGAAGAATCGCCATAAATGCTTTTCTCTCTGACTCCCAACAAATTCAAATTTGGTCCGTTGATAATAAGAATTTTCATAATCGCTTAGTCTTGGGGTTATCGAGGTTTTTCCGGCGGAATTGCTTACCTTTGTTGCAGCAGGATTCTCCCGGAATATCTGCAAAATTAATAAAACTATCCGTATTTTTCAACACCGCTATGACAGAATTACCCGACAACGCGACATTGGTAGAACTTTTCAACGCCCATTTGTCGTTGGAGAAAGGCTTGTCGGCCAACACGGTGGTATCGTATGACAACGATGTCCAGAAACTGCTGCAGTTTTTGGAAGAGAAAAACGAGAGACTGCCGTCGGTCACCGAGCCGTTGCTCCATGAGTTTCTCTCCGTGCTCCACGACATCGGCATCCATCCCCGGTCGCAGGCACGCATCGTGTCGGGCATCCGAGTGTTTTTCCAGTTTCTGAAAACGAGTGGATACACCGACCACAATCCCGCCACACTGCTTGAGTTGCCCCGTCTCGGGCGTCAGCTGCCCGACATCCTGACCGTAGATGAGATCGACGCCATGGAGGCAGCGTGCGATGATTCGACCTATGAGGGCTGCCGCAACCGCGCCATCATCGAAACCACGTATTGCTGCGGACTTCGCGTGTCGGAACTTGTCGGACTGCAGATGTCGAAGGTGGACATCGACGAAGGGTATGTCACCGTAGACGGAAAAGGCAGCAAACAGCGCATCGTCCCCATCGCCTCATCGGCAGTCGACGCTATCCGCGCCTATCTGCCACTTCGGTCAAACCTGACGCCCAAACGCGGCAGCGAGGACATCCTTTTCCTCAACCGCCGTGGCGGGCAGCTAACCCGCACAATGATATTCTACATCGTAAAGAAACTCTGCGGCGAGTGCGGCATAAAGAAAAACATCAGTCCGCACACCCTCCGTCATTCCTTTGCCACGCATCTTCTCGAGGGCGGCGCCAATCTGCGTGCCATACAGGAAATGCTCGGACATGAGAGCATCACCACCACCGAAATCTACGTGCATATCGACCGCTCGTTCCTTCGGCAGGAAGTGGCAAACTGCCATCCCCGCAGCAGGAAGTAATAGGAAAAATCATTACCTTTGCAAAAATAAGCAGACACATTATGGCAAAAAGCAAGATATACGTTGTGTACGTTGGGCGTCAGCCAGGACTTTATGAGACATGGGATGAATGTCGAGCCGAGGTAGAAGGCTACCCCGGCGCCCGCTACAAATCGTTTTATTCCAAGGAAGAAGCCGTAATGTCGATGCGAGAGAGCGACGCATCGGCATCGATGGCGTTGCGCCAGATAGCCCGCCACCTTCAGGAGGACACCCCCGAGGTTGTAGCACCCCGCACCAAAAAAACGTCGCCGTCGGTCTATCCCCCCGATGTGATACTCAACAGTCTTGCTGTAGACGCCGGCTGTATGGGCAATCCAGGGATAATGGAGTATCGCGGCGTTTATGTCCAGACCGGACAGGAAGTATTCAAAGTGGGGCCCTATCACGACGGCACCAACAACATCGGAGAGTTTCTCGCCATTGTCCACGGACTGGCGTTGTTGAAGCAAAAAGGCAGCAACATCCCCATCTACAGCGACAGCAAGATAGCCCAGAAATGGGTGCGCGACGGCAAATGCCGCACCACGCTCGCCCCCACATCCCGCAACGCCGAGCTGCTCGGGCTCGTGGCGCGCGCCGAGAAGTGGCTTGCCACCAACACTTATACGAATCCCATCATCAAGTGGGAAACCAAGCAGTGGGGCGAGATACCAGCCGACTTCGGCAGAAAAGGATAGTCCCACATAAGAATTTCCGGAAAAAAAGAACCAACGCAGGTGTCTTTTTCCCCTTTTTTACGGGAATCCAGACACGCTGCGTTTTATTTTTGCGGAAAAACACAAAAGCAATGAAAAACACAAAAAAGATTGAATTCAAGCCATTGACACCAATTGATGGCAACCGGTCAGAGGCCGTCAACGTGCGCCGCCGCGGAGACTGGATGGAAGTGACCGGCACCCCCGCCGCCGTGTGCCCGAAAACCACCGACGACCGCTTTCTCGGCGCCGACCGTCGCGGCAGCCGCACATACTACTTCATGCAGCGCAACGGAAAAGACGTAATAATGTCAGGATATAGGCAGGACGGAACGTTTACCGCCGTTCAGCGCACCCTGTTTGCCGACGGCGGCAGCGTGACAGGATTTGCCGTCAGCGGAGAGTTTGTAGTGATGTCCACATCCGCCGGACTCCGCTATCTGCATTTCAACGGATCGGGCTACGACAGCCTTGGCGGTATGGTAGAGATGCCGGAATTTGCGTTCGGCACCATCACGTCGGCAACGATAAGCACCGACATAGCAGGCATCACCCTCAAGGGGTCGTATCCGCAATGGAAAGGCACGTTGGCAGCATCCGACCGCAGTGGCGTGGAGCGCGCGTTCCGGTCAGCCATAAGCGAGTTGCAGACCGTCGCCTCGGCGGGAGGTTGCTGCCTGCAGCCAGTCGTGCTTCGCGTGGCATTGCGCCTGTGGGACGACAGTCTGCTCTGGAGCGGCGCAGCGGCATGCGTAGGCCATGCGTGGCAGCCCGAAACCCTTGCCGATGCAACGCCCGGCACCGTCAGCACCATAGACGGCACCACCCTCAGCGCAACGATGTGGCAGCCTACGCTGCACCTTGTCTCGTCGGGACTCGGACACTGGCAGCCATTTGTCAAAGCCGTTGAAATCTATGCCACCGAAGAGGCCGGCGATTTCTCCACAATGCGCTTCCGCTGCGAGCAGAGCCAGACTGGTCAGAAAACCTACCATCTGCGAATGCGGGCAGAGAACGACACCTCCGCACAGCTCCGCCAATCAGCCGAGGCACAGGAAATGCGTCTTGTGGCATCTATCACCGACACGAAAGCACTTGCGGAAGGCACAGTGGCAGGCAGTAACCTCACAGATATAGGCGGCGGCAAGGTGGCAGTGGCAGTGATCCGCCAATCGACAGCCGTAGCCTGGCAGCCGACACCATCCAGATTCACGGCAAACACCCTCGACACCGTAGGCACCAGCCTGTTTGCCGGCAACCTTGTGCGCCATTTGCCCGCCGCACCCCACTTCCTTTCCGTGGTCGACGCCACAACACTCAAAAACGGAGTGGCAAGCACCTATGTCAGTGTCGACATCGCCACCGAAGCCGGAAATGCAACCATCACCCGTTCAGCCCTGTTGGAACAATACAGCCTTCAGACCACCAACCTTGTGTCCTATCCCGACAGCCGAGCCCGCCGGCTGACACTGATTGTCGTGGCAGGCGGACAACGCTACAGCCGAACCATTCCCCTCACGCCGTCGGCCACCGGCAACTATGCCTACGCCACGCGACCAGGCGGCTTCGCCATCCAGCCCGATACCTCCTCCTCTGTTCCGCCGACCACCGCCCGCTCCGTCGCCCAGCCAACCACACTGCTCCACAGCACCGGCAACCCACTGCAATGGACAGAATGCAATCGCGCCGACAATGCAGGAGTGCATGGCGTGATGCCAACGCTGCGCTACGGCGCGACGTGGATTATCGGCAGATCGCCAGTGTGTCTTCTCAGCGCCGACGGCATCCGCCTGCTGTCGTTTGACACCTCCGGACGTTGCACCGCCTCCACCCGAATCTCCCAACGGATTGTAGCCTCGTCGCGTCTTGCCGCCGTCACAGAAAACGGATTGGCATTTATCGACAGCAACGGACAGCTCTGCCGCTATGAAGGCACGCGCGTCACGTCGACCGGCGTCACAGTCCCGTCGGCAGAAGGTCTTGTCTATTCCGCCAGCCACGGCGAGTTGCTCGTGTATGGCGGCGGCAAGACAATGGCAGTAGCACCCGACAACACCTTCACCCACCGCACGTCACGCTACCAAAGCCACGCATCCGGACTCCTGAGCGACAGCGACAACGTGTATGATCCCGACATAGAAGAGAAAAGCGCGCAAGCCGTCGACCTGCGTACCGACCAGACGGAATTGCCGTTCCGTCTGCGTCTGGCACAGTGGCATATAGACGCGTCTGACGCCGACGTAAGGCTCACCGTCTATGCCGAAAACGGCTACAGCTGTCACGGCGAGATGGTGTCAAGCCAGCGGTTGCGCGGTGCCGTCAGAGCCGTTGTCAGACAGCGCGTAGCCATGCCACGCAGCCGCACCGTCAGGTTCGGGCTTCAAGGCACGTTGCCTTCAGGAACAAGAATCGGCAATATAAATATGTCGTAAAACATATTTTGGGGTCGTGAATAAAAAAAATTGCGTGTCGGCGTAAAAAAAATGAAGAAAAATAGTTGAAAAAAAATGAAACAATTTATCTTTGCGTGTATCTAACAAAGAATCATAATTCAATCTGTATAAAAAACAAGGAAATGAAAAAACACAGCGACAATGACCCAAACCAGGAAACACAGAGACCGCCTCTGTGGGTTGTCATAATTGTGATAGCCAGCATCCTGCCGGTATTGCTTTGGCCGGTGTACATGTCGCGTTATGGTCTTCAACAAGGAGGTCAGACCGCCTTTCTTGCCACCGCCTTTCCGATTTATATAGTGCTGTGCGGATACCTTGCATATAAATGCTATCAGTATAGAAGAGAAGTCACCTACGTGCTTCTCGTGATAATGTGGCTCTCCTACGGCGCCGCAGTTTTCCTATAAAAACCCTAATCTTAATAAAAAATACAAGACTATGATTATTGGAATTCCTAAAGAAATTAAGAACAACGAAAGCCGCGTGTCGATGACCCCGGCAGGTGTTCACGAGTTGGTTAAGCACGGTCATACAGTGTATGTGCAGAAAACGGCAGGCGAAGGCAGCGGATTCAGCGATGCCGACTACGAAGCCGTAGGCGCGGTGATGAGTCCAACGATAGAGGATGTCTACGCCAAGTCGGAGATGATAATCAAAGTAAAGGAACCAATAGAACCTGAGTACAAATTGGTGCGCAAGGGACAGTTGCTGTTCACGTATCTACACTTTGCCAGCAGCGAGCCACTGACCAAAGCGATGGTAGAGAGCGGCGCCGTCTGCCTTGCTTACGAAACCGTCCGTATGTCCGACAACTCGTTGCCGTTGCTGATACCGATGTCGGAGGTGGCAGGACGAATGTCGGTACAAGAAGGAATGTATTTTCTTGAGCGTCCGCACGGAGGCAAAGGCGTGCTTCTCGGCGGCGTTCCAGGCGTAAAGCCGGCGAAAGTGTTTGTGATAGGAGGAGGCGTTGTCGGCACAGCTGCCGCAATGACCGCCGCCGGCACAGGCGCCGATGTTACAATCTGCGACATCTCGATACGTCGCCTCACGTATCTTGCGGATGTTATGCCCAAGAACATCAAGACGCTAATGAGCAATGAATACAATATCCGTCAGGAGCTTGCCGACGCCGATCTTGTTATCGGATCAGTGCTTATCCCAGGCGCCAAAGCGCCTAAACTCGTCACCCGCGATATGCTGAAGCTGATGAAGAAAGGCACAGTGCTTGTAGACGTGGCTATCGACCAGGGCGGCTGCTTCGAGACCTCGCATCCTACTACCCATCAGGATCCAGTGTATGAGATTGACGGCATAGTTCACTATGCTGTGGCAAATATCCCGGGAGCCGTGGCACGTACATCGACGTTCGCGCTCACCAACGCCACAATTCCTTATGCTCTGAAACTTGCCGACAAGGGCTGGAAACAGGCATGCAAGGAAAATCACGACCTTCTTGAGGGCTTGAACATTGTTGACGGCAAGGTGGTGTATAAGGGCGTTGCCGACGCATGGGGCTTGCCTTACACACCGGTTGAGGAAGTGTTGTAGAGAAACACATATAGATAAGAAGACAGGCGCGTTTCGGAAATGCGCCTGTCTTTTTTTTGAGATGTTGAAGTGGCGTAGGCAAGTACCCATCAGGACAGCGATAGTTGGATTTATTCCTTAAACAAATCAGGCATTGTGACAACCGCTTGGATTACATCGGAATAGGCGTTTCTCTTTAGCCCTTTAGTCGTTACAAGAACAACGTGGATAGCCTTGTCAGTGCCAGTTTCTTCTCGCAAGCGTAAGATGCGGTTGTTGATTTTATTTGCCTCATTTTCATCCATAACAAACTCGTCTGCATAATATTTCATTTCGCAAATATCAATAACGTCATCGTTACGGTCAATCAACAAGTCAATCTGTGCCCCTTTGATTGACGTATCGTCGGTTTTGTTGTTTGCTGACACCCATGATGCTTCGCTGCTTTGAACACCGCCAATACTCAAAGCTGACTTTATTTGATTGACATGAAGCAGACATACCCTTTCGAACGCCAACCCACACCAAGAGTTGTGCATGGGGGAGTTCAGACTCTTTGACCAGAATTGTATGTCTCCATGTTTGTTATTTTGAATATATTTGAAATAGAAAAGAGTGTAAAAGTCGGTAAGTTGAAATATGGTTCCTTTCACTTTCTTTCCAAACTGTTGATATTTTCTGATGAAACCACAATATTCCAAATCTTCCAAGGCTCGTGTCAACTTGCCGTTCTCTTGAAGATTGCCCTCACGCGCAAGTTCCTCTCGGGTCATGCCCGCTTTCTTCATACCAAGAGTGGTTACGATGATGATATATGTTTCAGGTTCGCGGAATAGCGAAGAATATAACTCATCAAATTCGCCTTTCAAAGCGGCATCCTCGTCAAAGAAAATTGAGTCAATGTTCTGGGCAAGTCCGAGTCGTCTGTTTAAGAAAGACCAATAAAAAGGCACTCCTCCCATTATCATGTAGCACTCAAGTATTTGGCGTTGAGTCATTCCCAACTTTAAATTGTCGGCATATTGTTGGCATTCGTTAAGGGAGAACTGCTTTAGGTGCACTTTGTGGGTTACACGATTATGCAGTCCACCATAATTCTTTATTACCTTATTTATAATCCAGCTGGTTGCACTGCCACAAATAATTAGAAGAACATCCTTTCGACCGCTTGCCCATCCGTTCCAGAAATATTCGAGCGCAGGAATAAATTCAGAACGCTTCGTGTCCATCCAAGGCATTTCGTCAATAAAGATGACTTTCTTAGATTCTGATGAATTGCGAATCAGGTCTTTCAGCATGTCGAATGCCTCAATCCAACTCTTAGGTGCAGCCCCTACTTTATGTCCAGCATCAGCCAATGAAGATTTCCATGCAATGAGCTGCTTCCGCATATTTGATTTGGCTAAACCTGCATGTTGAAATGTAAAGTTGTAATCAAAGGCTTCTCTAACGAGAAATGTCTTTCCAACACGTCTCCTTCCATATACTGCTACAAATTCAGAATATTCTGATTCATAGGCATTTCGCAGCTGGGCAAGTTCTCTTTTTCTACCGATAATCATGTTCTTCAAGAGTAAAATTTACGATGCAAAGCTAATAAAAAAAGCCGTATAATCAGCTAAATCTATCAAAAAAAGACACATTTAGCTGAATAAAGCGTAGTTTTTCGAGGGAGTGGCGTACCTCCGGCACGCTGATGGCGGATGCTGGCAGAGATCCCGGCACGCTGCGCTGCGCGTACCGGGTTACTGCAGAGTTTCGTCGCTCCGCGACGATATGCGCAGTTGTTGGTCAGTAGCGCATCTTCGAAGCGCAAGAGCAACGACGAGTGTCTGTCCCCATGCGCCATCCGCTGACGCGTCGTGCGAATGGGGTTACTATTGAGTAATGCGCCGCTGGCGTAAATCTGCTGACACAAAACGGCTTACTGCGCTCCGCGGCGAAGGGAATGTCGCTATGTCGGCCAGCAAAACTGCCGTATAATCAGCTAAATCTATCAAAAAAAAGCACATTTAGCTGAATAAAGCGTAGTTTTTCGAAGGAGTGGCGTACCTCCGGCACGCTGATGGCGGATGCTGGCAGAGACCCCGGCACGCGGAGCGGAGCGCAGCGTGCCGGGTTACTGCAGAGTGTCGTCGCTCCGCGACGACATGCGCAGTTGTTGGTCAGTAGCGCATCTTCGAAGCGCGAGAGCAACGACGAGTGTCTGTCCCCATGCGCCATCCGCTGACGCGTCGTGCGAATGGGGTTACTATTGAGTAATGCGCCGCTGGCGTAAATCTGCTGACACAAAACGGCTTACTGCGCTCCGCGGCGAAGGGAATGTCGCTATGTCGGCCAGCAAAACTGCCGTATAATCAGCTAAATCTATCAAAAAAAGCCACATTTAGCTGAATAAAGCGTAGTTTTCGGGGGAGTGGCGTATCTCCGGCACGCTGATGGCGGATGCTGGCAGAGATCCCGGCACGCTGCGCTGCGCTTCGCGTACCGGGTTACTGCAGAGTGTCGTCGCTCCGCGACGAAGGGGGATAAAAAAACAGGCGTGGTTTAGAAGCACGCCTGTTCTTATTGATATGAGGTCTGTTTTATTTCACTTCCCAAGTTTCACCAGCCATAATCATGTCGCGCAGCGAACCGAAATGTTTGCGCTCCTCGACATTGTGAGTCTGTTTGTCGACCTCTTCCTCATAGACCGGTGCTTCGACGTCGCGTATAACGCCGATTGCCAAAGGCAACGACTTTCCGTCCATCATAGCAAGCTGCTGATGGAGGAAGTTGGACTGGCAGTGAGCATCGTGAGTAAGCACGTCGTCGATAGTGTATCCGTCCTCACCGATTGTCACCGCCTTCAAAAGGAATCCATCTTGAACCAACCCCTTGTTCATCTCCTTGCCGAAGAGCATTTTCTCGCCGTGGCGCAAGTGGATGGTGTGGTCAGGGCGCAATTCGCGGTCGCTGACAAAGCTGTAGATGCCTTGATTGAAGATTACGCAGTTTTGGAGCATTTCAACAACCGACGCGCCGCGATGGCGTGCGGCTGCAACCAAGACCTCTTGCGACGTTTTCAGTTCAACGTCAAGGCTTCTGCCGAAGAAAGTGCCTCTCGCTCCAAACACGAGTTCAGCCGGGATGAACGGATCCTCCGTAGTGCCGTAAGGCGAAGACTTAGATACGAATCCTCGTTCAGACGTAGGCGAATACTGACCCTTTGTCAAACCGTAGATACGGTTGTTGAGCAGAATCATATTCATGTTTACGTTTCGTCTGACAGCGTGGATGAAGTGGTTTCCGCCGATAGCCAGACCGTCGCCGTCGCCGGAGATTTGCCAAACGGTCATGTCGGGGCGTGCCACTTTGAAACCAGTGGCGATAGCCGCCGCACGTCCGTGGATGGTGTGGAAACCGTAAGTGTTCATATAGTAAGGCAGACGCGAGCTGCAGCCGATACCAGAAATCACGGCAGTTTTTTCAGGAGCAACGCCGAGTTCCGCCATTGCTTTGTGCAGCACGTTCAGGATGGCGTGGTCGCCGCAACCGGGACACCAGCGCACGTATTGGTCGCTCTTGAAATCAGAGGCTTGATATTTCTTTTCTTCCATGATTCTTATTCCTCCATAATTTTAGTTACACCATCGACAAGCTCCTGCACAAGGAACGGTTGTCCCTGCACCTTGTTGATGCGTCTTATCAGAACGTTCGGGAATTTTGCCTGCAGGAAGTCTGCAAACTGTCCGAGGTTGAGTTCGGCAACGACAACGTGTTTGTATCTGGCGAGCACCTCCCCGGTGTTTTTAGGCAGCGGGTTGATGTAGCGGAAATGAGCCATAGCCACTTTTTTGCCGGCAGCCCTCAGATCGTCGACAGCCTCATGGATATGACCGAACGTGCCGCCCCATCCGATGACAAGCGTATCAGCGTCAGCATCGCCGTAAGGCTCTACGTCGGGGATGTCGAAAGCCACGCGGTCTACTTTCTCCTGTCGCAGGAGCACCATTTTCTCGTGGTTTTCCGGGTCGGTAGAGATGGCGCCCGTTTTAGAGTCCTTCTCCAAACCACCGAGGCGGTGAGTCAGACCAGGAGTTCCCGGAATAGCCCAGTAGCGCGCTTTGGTATTCTCGTCGCGGTCGTAAGGATGCCAGTCGGATTTGCCTTCCGGCACGAAACGCGGTTTGATTTCAGGATATTCACCCTCTTCCGGCAGTCTGAACGCCGACGAACCGTTTCCGATGAAAGCGTCGGATAGAAGCACAACCGGCGTCATGTGCTCGATTGCAATTCTTGCGGCTTCGAAAGCCATGTGGAAGCAGTCGACAGGAGAAGCGGCAGCCAAAACCACGATCGGGCATTCGCCGTTGCGGCCGTAGATAGCCTGACGTAGGTCGGTCTGTTCGGTTTTTGTAGGCAGACCCGTAGACGGGCCACCACGCTGCACGTCGACGATTACAAGCGGAAGTTCAGCCATCACAGCCAGACCTATACCCTCGCTCTTCAGCGCCAAACCCGGTCCAGATGTTGTCGTCACCGCCAAATCGCCGGCAAAAGCCGCGCCGATAGCAGAGCAGACGCCTGCAATCTCGTCCTCCATCTGGCAAGCCTTCACCCCGAGGTCCTTGCGTTTTGCAAGTTCGTGAAGGATGTCGGTAGCAGGAGTGATAGGGTAGCTTCCGAGATACAATGGTCGTCCCGACTTTTCAGAAGCGTATATAAGTCCCCAAGCAGTGGCCGTGTTTCCGTTTACATCGGTGTATGTTCCAGGACGAGTGTCGCCGGTTTCGATACGGTATGTTGAAACAGAAGCATGGATATTGTGTCCATAGTCGTATCCAGCGTTGAGCACTTTAGCGTTAGCCTCGTAAACAGCAGGCTTTTTTGCGAATTTGTTTTTCAGGAGGTGCAAAGCGGATTCAAGCGGGCGGTCGAACAGCCAGCAAACCAATCCGAGCGCGAAGATGTTGCGGCATCGCAGCATTGACTTCAGGTCGAGACCAGAGTCGGCGAGCGCGTTTTTCACCATCGAAGTCACCGGCACTTCAACGATTTGTGCAGTGTTGTCGATTCCGATTTCGTGGAAAGGATCGTTGGTTTCGTAGAGCGCTTTTTTGAGGTCCGACTCCTTGAATGAGTCGATGTCGACAATTGCGACACCTCCTTTTTTCAGGAAGCAGGCATGGCGTTTCAGCGCCGCAGGGTTCATAGCCACCAGGACGTCGGCGAGGTCGCCCGGCGTATGCACGCCCTTGCCAATGTGCACTTGAAATCCAGAGACACCGCTCAGAGTGCCTTGCGGAGCGCGGATTTCAGCAGGATAGTCGGGGAAAGTGGAGATTTGGTCGCCCACGCCCGCCGACACGTTAGAGAAAATGTTGCCGGCGAGCTGCATACCGTCGCCAGAGTCGCCCGAAAAGCGGACCACTACATTCTCCAAGGTCTTAACGTTTGTCTTTTCTAACATTTTTATTTAGGTTTGTTTTGCTAACAGCAAATTATGTTGTTTTCACGTCACAAATGTAGTGTTTTTTCCAAACTTAACGCCTCTGCCAATCAAAAAAATACTAAAAAATTGAATATAACATTCAAATCGTTGGGTTTCTTCGTAGCGGAGTCAAAATCCGGCAGACTCAATACTTCGGAAACGGGCCAATCTCTTTAATCACGTCGATGGTTTGGCTGTCGGAAGTGTAGCATCCGACGATGCCAACTCCGCCGTCGACGTTGCTGAATATTTTGACAGGGTCTGCCAATCCGAGGTCAATGAGTCCGCCTTGTATGCCTTTGTTGTCGGTGCGGTTTATTATAGAGCTGACAAGATAGTCGTAGTATGGCTTCGAGATTGCATACAGCCAGAACTTGCGCGCCATCCGTTTTTGCCGCCAAGTGCCTGGCGACAGTTGTATAATCTCTCTCACTTCGATGGTGCGCTTTTGCCCGTCGAAACCCTTGTCGGAGAAAGGCAGGCCGTATGGCGAATATGGCTTCCAACCAGGCAACGTAGAATGAATCTGGTTGGCAAGCTGTTGGAATACGTATTCGTGTGTGAAGTTGCGTTCGCCCATCGAGAAGCCTCGGAGGCCATCGGCGTTGTCCCATTGCAGGAAGTAGTAGCTGTCGCCGGGCTTGTCGGTGAACGTCAGATTGTAGTAGACCACGCAGTCGGCGTCGGTGTAGATTTGCATCGGACCTTGTCGGCTTACGGAGATTCCTTCGATGACGACAGGCTCCGGCATCACGTCGGTTGCCGTGACTGTCTTGTCGCGGTAGCGGGTGCTGACGGTGACGCTCTCGCCGGGAATCACTTTCGTGTTGGAGACGTAGAGGTGTCGGTCGGCGTCATACGTCATGTGCTCTTTTTCCTCGCCGTTTATGCTTACGGCAATGTCGAGGTCGGTCACGAACGTGCGGCCTTTATGCACATCGGAGAAGAAGTAGGGCTTTGTGGCGGCCACCTGCACTGTCGAATCCGCACTGACCAACGAGTTGAGCGTGAGCATGTTCGACAGCTCGTCGTTTCTGTATTGGTCGAGGTCCTGCTCCCGATAGCATGAGGCGAGGACAAAGATTAGGAGCGTTGCCAGAATGTATTTTCGGAGATGCATAAGCTTAGAAATAATAAGTGTAAGAAAAAGAAGGAATAATAGGGATGAGACTCAGCGTTTTGAATGTCCGGTGCCAATTCTCTTTATCAGGATTGAAGAACACATCGTTGATGTTATCCTTCTTTATCGTGATGGCGTTCATATGGCAGTAAGCATTGTAAATGCTGATGTTCCACATCCCGGCATGCCCGTTCTTGTGGCGGACGTGTATCGTCATTCCGAGATCGAGTCTATGGTTTGCGGGTAGGCGTACGTTGTTGCGTGACGAGTATAAATCCACGCCTTCCACTTCGTCGTCGTCTCCCCACCCTGGAGGTCCAGGCGACGGTGCGTCGGGAAACATTGTGCCCGGCACGTCGTAGTTGTAGGTCGAGAGGGTCATGCGGTTGCCGGTGGTGAATGTCCATCCGGCGTTGAACTCTATCTTTTCGTTGAGCTTGTAGGATGCGTTGATGTTGATTTTATGGCGGTTGTCGAATTTAGCCGGGAATTTCACTCCCTGGTTGAGGTCGTCGAATTTGCGCCAGTTCCACAGCAAGCCGTAGCCGACCGTTCCCGTGATTTTGCCTACTTCGCGAGTGACGCTCAGGTCCACACCGTAGGACCATCCTTTGCCCGATGTGAGTTTGTCCTCCCATGCGAGGTCGGGATTGAGCACTGAGACGCCCTCGCGGTACTCCAACAGGTTATCCATATCCTTATACCATCCTTCAACAGAGAAGTACATATTCCATGGCAGATTGCCATAAACGCCAATTGAATATAGGTCGCTTTGCAGAGGCTTGAATCTGGCGGAAACAGGTTGCCAAAGGTCGGTTGGCAGGTCGATGTAGTTGGTTGATACTTGCTGTACGTACTGATGGATTCTTGCATACCCGGCCTTGACGCTGAAGTTGTCGCCCAAAGCGACTTTCAGCGACGCGCGCGGTTCAATGTCGGCAAACGTAGTGCCCTGCACTCTGTTGACCACGCCTCTGACGCCTACGCTGAAGGCAACTTTGTCGTTGAAGTTAAGAGTGTTGTCGACGTAGGCTGCAACCTCGTTCGACGTGACGTGGGGGCTGTTGTTGTTCTCGACAGTTTCGATGCCGTCGGTGAGAAAACTGTTTACAAGCCCCTCCGGCAGGTAGTTGTGGTTTGCGTAGTCGACTCCGGCACGCAGCGTGTAGACATTGCTGAAGTCGGCCATATAGCTCACCTTCGCACCGATGTCTGCTATCGAATTTGACGTATGGCTTTTGCTGTATTCGTAGGTTGATGGGTCGCTCGTGTCGGTTTGATATTCCCGTTCTTGCCGATAATTGGAGGAATATTTTGAATAGTAGACCGCGGCACGAAGCATACCGCGATTCAGTCTATAATCGTAGTTGCCAATCACGCCCCAATTTCCCCAAGCCAAACGGTTTGAGTTCTCGTCGAAGAAGTGCGTATCCGATTCTGTCGTAGAGCCGTAGCTTTTGGCATCAAATTCGCGAAGTCCTAATTTAAGGCGGTCGTAGCCATAATATCCCACAATCTGGAGCGACATGTCACGATTGATTTTATGGTCGAGCCTCAAGTTCATGTCAGTGAAACTGTATCCAAGTATATGCTTTTTGCCATTCTTTTTGGTGATGGCGTTTACGATGGCAAGGGTAGGAGCCGATAGCAAGTCGATCCACGAGCGGCGCAGGCCGGCTGAAAATGCCGTGCGGCCTTTGATGATAGGCCCTGTCACGTAGACGTTGGCGTTGAGAAGCCCGACCGACACTTTTCCGCCAAACTTGTTGAAGTCAGGCTCGCGCATTGCAATGTCGGTGATTGACGATATCCTGCCGCCATATCTTGCTGGAAACGATGCTTTGTAGAAGTCAACGCGGTCTACTGTCTCAACGTTGAACGACGAGAATATGCCTCCAAGATGGCTTACGTGGTAGAGCGGTAGTCCTTGATACAGAAAGAGATTCTGGTCGTTGTCGCCGCCTCTGACGTATAGCCCAGTGAAGCCCTCCATTCCTTGCGATACGCCTGGAAGAGTCTGTAAAGCCTTAACGATGTCAGGCTCGCCAAACATCACGGGCAGGTTGGCGATCATATTGCTGCTTAGGCTCACTCTGCCCATTTCCGGGGCTTTAAGATTTCGCTCGGCACCATATCCTCTCACCACAACCTCCTTCAGCCGGTTTACCGTCTTGAGAGTGTCGCTTTGCGCAGAGGCATTCTGTCCGAGCAAAATGGTGGGAGAAAATGTTACCCCCGCCATTATTAGTAATGTCTTTAAATTCATCGAGAAATCAGTTGGAGTTCTAACCCTTGAAATTCGTGACGGTCAAGAGGACTGCCAGTAAACTTTCCCAAGCAATCATAATACTCGGGATATATATTAATACATCCTCTCAATTTATCTACACTGGAAATTGCGGGTATGGTGAGGCGGTCTTTCTTACCTGGAAAACCTTTGATTATAACGTTGGTGACATAAATTGGACTTAAGTAGTGTTTCTTTAGATTGTCCGAGTAAAGGGTGTCATTGCCAACTTGGCGAGAGCTAATCGTAACAGAATTTACCGTGCGGGGTTCTCCATCTACTGTAAATGTCAGATTGTCGCCTGAGTATACACCATCGCGATAATTTGGGGTGTAGTCAGAGGTTAATTCTTCAAATTCTTCATTGCATGACACAAGAATCGCTGTAGCAACAACGATGAAAGAAAAAATTAATTTCTTCATAGTTATATGTTTTTTAAATAAAATATTCAAAGAGATTAAGATTGCCATAAGTTTTGCAAAGATACTAATTATTTAACGAATTAAATTTGTACTATTATTTTATAAAAGGCTCTGCTAAACTGCTATATACGAGCATGGTGACGACTTGCCAACCCTCCATTGGCCGCGGTCTGAATAGCCTATACACTTAGACCGTGTCAATGGCATTCTTAGGCGCATAGCGCCGACCACAAGTGGGAACCGCATGCGAAGCCTGCGGCCGCACTCTATATCCGCAGGCCGTAGTGGCGTACCTCCGGCACGCATATGGTGTTGACCGGTATAATCCCATCACGCTCCGCAGGCTCCGCGTAATGGGTTAGGAGTAAGTCTCGTGCCTCCGGCACGAAAGCCTCGCCTGCCGATGCTGTGGATTCCGCCACCCATGCAGCGAGCAACCGCTATGCGGCTGTCTGCTCTGCCCGCGCTACGCTGCAGGCCAAAGCCAGCAGTTCCGACTTGTTGCCGGCGCTATGCGCCTCATTCACCACGGCAGATTGCCGCGTATTTCCGTGGCGTCCAGGGGTACGCCACACTATTACGCTGCCGATATTCCGCCATCCAGTCGGTGCTTACACGATAGCTGCGGTTAAATCTACATCAGGAATGATTACGTCCGTAAGTTTGTCCTGTATCAGAAATCCCATATAGAGCGGGACTGTTAGTACGTCTCCATCGCGCCCTACGTTATATTGGCCAAGTTTGATGGCGTTGTTGACATGATATATCGCTTTGTTCTTTAGAATCGTATTCATGCTTTTTGCCTTGCCGGTTTTTGATTTGACTTCAATGACGACACATTCCCCTTTGAATCTAACCAAAAAATCGAGTTCAAGCCCACTTTCTTTATGAAAATAGTATAGCCGTTGCCCTGACTTGCATAAAAAGTCTGCCATTATGTTTTCGAATATAGCGCCTTTGTAGCCTAAAAGGTTTCCTTTAAGGATGTCGGCCTGTGTGCCATAGTCCAACATTGCCATAAGAAGACCTATGTCGGTGGTATACAGCTTGAAGCAATCAGTAATGGCGTTGCCGTCCAACGGCAATTCTGTTATTGTCGTGTTGTAGCATCTTTGGGCTATTCCTGCGTCTTCCAGCCATTGGATGCATCCCAAATATTGCGAGGCACGCCCACCCTTTTTGACCACCGAATACTGGAATTTTTTGTTTTCTTTTGCCAGTTGCTTGGGGATAGATTCAAAGCATTCGCGAATATGTGGCTTGTCGGTATCAGCGGCATATTTAACCATATCTTCTTCATATTCAGATATAAGATTGCGTTGCTTATTGTATATGAGTTCGATGTTCTTAGTCTCAATGAAGCAGTTGACCACCTCTGGCAGACCTCCGACAATGATGTATCTATAAAGCAGTTCCATCATCGCGCGATGGATGCCTTCGGCAACGGCCTGTTCGTTGTCAAAACATGTCTTGACGTTGTCAATCACGGAGTCATTGATGCCGTTTGCCCATAAAAATTCTTCAAAATCCAAAGGAAACATCTCGATTACCGTCTCATATCCGACAGGTACGGAATCTTGTCCTCCATCGATGTCTTTCTTTGGTGTTTTGCCGTAACCTTTCACTCCCAACAGCGATCCAGTGGCAATGATATCGAATCGACCATCGATGCAAAACGATTTTAAGGAGGTTCTCGCTTCTTTGCACTCCTGAATCTCGTCAAGGATGATGCATGTTTTCCCATTGATGAAACGTGAACCGGGAATCAAGGCGGACAGGTTGAGGATGATGGTGTCGACATCGATATTGCCGTGAAATGCTGACTTCTTGTCGGGCTCGAGAATGAAGTTTATATAGACAACACTTTCATAATTCTCGGTCGCAAATTTCTGTACAATATATGTCTTTCCACACTGCCGTATGCCCTTTATCACAAGTGGCTTCCTGTCGGCGGCTTCTTTCCACTGGTCTAAATATTTCTCTATCTTTCTTTTAAGCATATCTTCTCCCGTTATTCTTTAATGCGAAATTACACTTTTCCAAGCGAATGTGCAAGGCTTCATTACACTTTTCCAAGCGAATTATGGGTGGTTCGTTACACTTTTCGGAACGAATCGCAGGCGGTTTGCTACACTTTTCCAAGCGAATCGGAGTTATTGGGTGGGCTTGGCGGCAGGTTTTTTGAGCTCGGGATATGAAATTCGGGTGTGGTACATTGTACGCAGTCGAGAAATAAACACCTTTTTCACCACCTCCACATCACGGAAACTCAGCGGCGAGTCTTTCATCAGCCCTTGTGCGATTTGACCGTCGATAATCTTGTTGACAAGATTTGAAATAGTCTCGTCGTTGTATTCCTTCAGGCTTCTCGAAGCCGCCTCGGTGGCATCTGCCATCATAAGCAACGACGTCTCCTTGCTGCGCGGGTTCGGGCCAGGGTATGTGAAAGGCGTCGGGTCGACCGGGTTTCCACCGTTGTTGTTGCAAGCAGTTGTATAGAAATATTTGGCAAGGTTTCTGCCGTGGTGCTCAAGGATGAAATTTCTGATTTCCATAGGCAGTTTTTCCTTTTCGGCACGTTTCAGCCCGTCGGTCACGTGTCGGATAACGATTTTCGCGCTTTGCTCCGGAGTCAGCACCTCGTGAGGGTTCACATCGTGCTGGTTTTCGGTGAAGAAAGCCGGGTTGTCCATTTTACCGATGTCGTGGTACAGCGCTCCGGCACGCGCCAACTGCGAGTTCGCCCCGATTTCGCGTGCCGCCTCCGCCACGAGGTTTGACAATTGCACGGAGTGCTGGAACGTTCCCGGGCATTTTTCCGACAGTTCCTGCAGGAGAGGATTGTTGATGTCGGCCAGCTCAACGAGCGTTACTTTCGACACAAAACCGAACACACGCTCGAACACGAAAATAATCACATATGCAAACGACAGCATCACCGCGTTGATGGCGAAGCAAGCAAACGTGTGAAGGTCGATGGCGGTAATGTTGCCCTCCTCGATTATTGTCAAAGCGGCATACATGATTGAGTATGACAGGAACACGCAGATTGCAGTTCGTATCAGCTGCGAGCGTTTTGTGAGTTCCTGCAGCGTGTCGATGGCAACGATGCAAGCCACCGTGTGCATAATGATGAAGTTGCCTTGCGCCGCCCCCTCTTCGATCAGGCTGCAAAGGAGCACCTGCACCATCGACAAGAAGAAGGCAGTGCGCGAGTCGAAGAACGTGACCACGATGACAGGAATCAGCGTGATAGGCATCAGCATCGGGCCGTAGACCACGCGGTGCATCAGCGTGTAGGATGCGATGGTCACGGCAGTCAGCAGCGACAGCACGAAACTCAGTTTCCTCTTGTTTTCGAGAATTGCCTGCCGGCGGTAGATTAAGAAATAGAGGAAAAGGAGGAAGAACAGCATCAGCACCACAATCGTGTTTCCCACGATAGGATAGTGCGACTTTCCAGTCGTCTCGCTTTCAAGGATTTTCTCGCACGCCTCGATGGCCAGCGCGTTTTGCGGCGTCACTTTGGCACCGCGGGCAATTATCAGCTCACCCTTTTCGATAGGCGCCCGAATGCTTGCTCGGGCATATTCGCCCTGCAGGTATTCCTTGTTTCTCTGCGAGTCTTCCGCGTAATTCGGTTTTAGTAGTTCGGCGAGGTTCAGTGTCGACATCGACAGCACACCATGCACCTGCTTGTCGATATATTCATAAGCCGCTTTTGCCGACTTCATTTTTGCGGTCGACAGGGTTTGCGCCCTGTTTTCATTGTCGACCACCTTCAGGCTTGGGAGTTTGTTGTTCTGAATAGAATCGTAGACTCTGTTGTCGACAATTCCGTCGGCATACACTTGGCGCACGGCATTGCTGATTTCGCTACGCATCAGCATAGGCGTCCGGCTGATTTTCGATTGGATCTCCGCCTCGATGTTCGTGTTGTGTTTGAAAAACGGTATGAAAGAATTGATTATGCTGTCCTTTATCGCCTTTTCCGAAGCCGCGTCGAGCCCAACGACCAGCTGGGCAGGAGCGTAGAGAGCCGGCGCCGTCCAGGGCTTTCCCACTTCGTAAACGAATTTCTTATGGGCGCGTCCGGGCACGAAATATAGGATAACCGCCACGGCAGCGACAAAGAACGCTACGTGAATCCAGAATTTTTTGGCGAAAACTTTTTTCAGTTCTTTCATAGACTCGTTTTTTTATTAACTGGTTCTTACAGCTGATTTCACACCGTTGATTTTCTTTATTTGGCGGCACATCCTCACAACAATGGCAGCGTCTGACACGCGCACCACAAGGTTGCACGTGAACACGCCCTGGTTTGCCTCGATGTTGAGGTTGCGGATGTTGATAGACATATTTATTGAAATCTCATGTATCAGCTCCTGCAGGATGCCCATCCTGTCGATTCCCTCGATGTGGATTGTAGCCATGAATGATGTGACTTGCGGCGACTCCTCCCATTGGGTAGCCACCAGACGGTTTCCGAAACTGCTCTTTAGTCTTGTCGCCGTCTCGCAGTCCATTTTGTGAACCACCACGTTGTTGTCGTCGTCGATGTATCCCACCACGTCGTCGCCAGGAATCGGGTTGCAGCATTGAGCAATCTTGTAGTTATGCACACCGTTCACAGATCGCAGCACGTATACCTTTTTCGTGTCGATTTCTTTCTGGAGGGAATGGTCGGCAGCGTGTTGGGCAGAGTCGTCGGCAGGCTTTTTGCCGAAAGGCCACAGGCGGTTCAGCAACTTCAGATTCTGCTTTTTGCACAGCGACTTCACGATGCCCTCGTTGATTTCAATGTGTCCGCATCCGATAGCGAGATACATACCGTCGCGTGTAGTGATGTGGAAATGCGCCATCAGTTTTGATATAAACTGCGCATAGTCTTCCGGCGACACCCCCTCGACCGCTTTTCTCGCCATTTTTTCGCCTTTCTCAATCAGCATCTTCCGTTCCTTTCTTAGCGCCGCCTCCAGTCTTGTTTTCGCTTTGGCAGTGCAAATGAACGACTGCCATTCCGGGACAGGTTTCTGAGTTTTTGACGTCAGCACCTCCACTTGGTCACCGCTTTGCAGTTTGTAAGAGATAGGCACCAGCCTGTGGTTCACCTTACCCGCAATGGCGTGCGAACCGATTTCGGAGTGCAGGTTGTATGCAAGGTCGAGCACCGTAGCGTCTTTAGGCAGCGTCACGAGGTCGCCCTTAGGCGTGAACACGATAATCTCGGTTGCAAACAGGTTCAGTTTTATAGTGTCGAGGAAGTCGACCGCGTTCGGTCCCGGCTCCTTCAGCAGGTCGGTAATCGTTTTCAGCCACGTTTCGAGTTCCGACTCCTCGTCGCTTTCACCGATTTTGTATTTCCAGTGGGCTGCAAAACCGCGTTCAGCGATGTCGTCCATCTTTTGGCTTCTGATCTGCACCTCCACCCAGTTTCCGTCGTTGCCCATCACCGTCAGGTGCAACGCACGGTATCCGTTGGCCTTCGGCGTGCTTACCCAGTCGCGTGTTCTGGTAGGGTGCAGCTTGTAAATATCGGTAATTGCAGAGTATATGCTCCAGCAAATCGTCTTCTCGTTGTCGGTTTCGCAGCAGTCAAACACGATTCTCACAGCGTATAAGTCGTAGACCTCCTCAAACGGCACGTGTTTGGTTTCCATTTTGTTCCAGATAGAGAAAGCCGACTTCACGCGGGTTGACAGCGAGTATTTGAGCCCCATAGCGTCAAGTTTATTGCGGATTGGCGCGGCGAAGTTTTCAAACACCATCTGCCTGTCTTTGTCGGTTTTTTTGATTTTCGCGATGATTTCCTTGTATTGTTCAGGGTGCTGGTATTTGAAACTCAGGTCCTCAAGTTCGGTTTTTATGGCAAACAAACCGAGTCGGTGAGCGAGCGGCGCGTAGATGTAGAGCGTTTCGCCAGCAATCTTATACTGCTTGCTCGGCAGCATCGAACCGAGAGTTCGCATGTTGTGCAGACGGTCAGCCATTTTGATAAGAATCACGCGTATGTCCTCCGCCATTGTCAGCAGCAGTTTTCTGAAATTCTCCGCCTGAGCCGAAGCCCTGTCGCCGAAAATACCGCCTGAAATCTTTGTCAGCCCGTCGACAATCATAGCAATCTTTTTGCCGAAGTTCATCTCGATATCCTCGACAGTGTATTCCGTGTCCTCCACCACGTCATGCAGCAGAGCAGCGCATATCGACGTAGATCCGAGACCGATTTCCTGGCTCACGATTTTCGCCACGGCGATAGGGTGTAGGATGTAAGGCTCGCCCGACCGCCGGCGTATGCCCTTGTGCGCCTCCTTGGCGAATGAATATGCGCGCTTTATTATTTCCACCTTTTTGCGGTGGTTGCTGTGCAGGTATCCGTCGAGCACGTCCTGAAAGGCGGCTTCAATGTTCTGGTCCTCCTGTTCCGGAGTCAGATGTAAGGATTTATAGTCAATATTTTCCACGAGCAGTTTTTCAGTTTAGTTTGCCATGTAATACAAAGATAGGGAAAATTTCTGATTTTTTCAAATCACCCCTTTTTGCCAGTAATTATTGCCTTTATGTCGTTCAGTTTGTTGAGCGCCGCCATTGGCGTAAGGTTGTTTATGTCGGTGTTCAGGATTTCGTCGCGCACCTGGCTCAGAACAGGGTCGTCGAGTTGGAAGAACGACAGCTGTACACCCTTTCCACTGCCTTCGTCCATTTCCGAGAGGCATTGCGCCGCGGCATCCTTCGAGTTTGCCGATTCAAGATGGTGAAGCACCTCGTTTGCGCGGGTTACGATTGCCGGCGGCAGTCCGGCGAGTTTCGCCACGTGTATACCGAAGCTGTGCTCGCTGCCTCCCTCCACGAGTTTTCGGAGGAACACAACCTTTCCGTCGATTTCGCGCACCGACACATTGAAGTTTGCGATGCGTTTGAACGTTTTAGCCATCTCGTTGAGTTCGTGATAGTGAGTGGCGAAGAGAGTTTTTGCGTGAAACCGAGGGTTCTCGTGTATATACTCCACAATCGACCACGCTATAGATATTCCGTCGTATGTGCTCGTACCCCGTCCCAGCTCGTCGAACAGCACAAGACTTCGTTCGCTCAGATTGTTGAGGATTGAAGCCGCCTCGTTCATTTCCACCATAAATGTCGACTCCCCGAGCGAAATGTTGTCGGAAGCGCCGACGCGGGTGAATATTTTGTCGACGATGCCGATTTTCGCGGCGTCGGCAGGCACGAAGCATCCAATCTGTGCCATCAGCACGATGAGAGCCGTTTGTCGCAGCAGCGCCGACTTACCCGCCATGTTGGGACCGGTGATCATCATAATCTGCTGCGACTCGTTTCCGAGAGTCACGTTGTTGGCGATGTATGACTCGCCCGGCGGCAGTTGCTTTTCGATAACAGGGTGTCGTCCCTCGACGATGTCGATGTCGAGCGACTCGTTGACATCCGGTCGGTTGTATCGGTTTTCTATAGAAACCCTTGTAAACGACATCAGGCAGTCGAGCCGGGCAACGAGCGACGCATTCAATTGGATTGCAGGGATGTATGTCGCCACGGCAGCCACCAGGTCGTTGAACAGTCGAGTCTCCAGCGAAAGGATTTTCTCCTCAGCGCCGAGGATTTTCTCCTCATATTCCTTCAGCTCCTGAGTGACGTAGCGTTCGGCGTTGACAAGAGTCTGCTTCCGAATCCATTCCGGCGGCACCTTGTCCTTGTGCGTGTTGCGCACCTCGATGTAGTATCCGAACACGTTGTTGTAAGCCACCTTCAGGCTTGGGATACCCGTCAGCTCGCTCTCACGTTGTTGTATTTTCAGCAGATAGTCCTTTCCTGAATATGAAATCTCGCGTAGCGAGTCGAGTTCGTCGTTGACGCCGGTTCTGATCACGTTGCCCCTGTTGGTTGCGTTTGGCGCGTCGGGGTTAAGTTCCCGTTCAATGCGGTCGCGTATGGAGGCGCATGCATTCAGTTGCTCGCCGAACGACCGCAGCACGGCATTGTCGGCATCTTCGCAATAAGCCTTTATCGGCGCCACCGCGTTGAGCGCATTTTTCATCTGCACCATCTCCCGTGGCGAGATTCTTCCCACCGCCACTTTCGACACCAGCCTCTCCATGTCGCCGACCAGTTCCAGTTGGCGTTGAATCAGTTCTCGTCCCTCGCGGTCTTTGAAGAAATGCTCCACCACGTCGAGCCGGTCGTTGATTTGCTTCACCGACTTCAGCGGGAACAAAGTCCATCGTCGCAGCAGGCGCGCGCCCATAGGGCATACGGTGCGGTCAATCACGTTGAGCAGGCTTTTGCCGTCCTCGCACATTGGTTCCACCAGCTCGAGGTTGCGCACCGTAAAGCGGTCAAGACGCACGAATTTCTCCTCCTCGATGCGAGCGAGCGACGTGATGTGTGAAATCTGAGTGTGCTGAGTCAGGTCGAGGTAGAACAGAATTGCTCCCGAAGCAACAATTGCATTATGCATCTTGTCGACACCGAAACCTTTCAGATTTTTTGTCTCAAACTGCTTCAACAGCCTGTCGTGAGCAGCCTCGCCAGTCATCATCCAGTCGTCGAGTTCAAACGTCAGATATTTAGCCGTAAACGACTGGTCGAAGCGTTTTTTGCACGACCGCTCCACCAGCACCTCCTTCGGAGAGAAGTTGGCGAGCAGTTTGTCAATATAGTCGATTGTGCCCTCGGCGGTAAGAAACTCACCGGTGCTGATGTCGAGAAACGCCACTCCGCAGGCGTTTTTTCCGAAATGCACCGCACCGAGGAAGTTGTTCTCGCGGTAGTCGAGCATATTTCCGTTGATGGCTACTCCCGGAGTCACCAGTTCGGTGATGCCGCGCTTCACGAGTTTTTTTGTCAGTTTAGGGTCTTCAAGTTGCTCGCAGATTGCAACGCGCTTTCCCGCGCGCACCAGTTTTGGCAGATATGTGTCGAGCGCATGGTGGGGAAACCCGGCAAGTTCGATGTGCTGTCCCGGGCCGTTGGCACGTTTTGTGAGCGTTATGCCCAATATTTCCGAAGCCGTGACGGCATCGGTTGAAAATGTTTCGTAAAAGTCGCCCACACGATACAGCATGATTGCATCGGGATGTTTTTTCTTCATCTCGAAAAACTGCTTCATCAGCGGAGTTTCAACAATTTTTTTTTCTGCCACAACAATAAATTTTAATAACACAAAGTTAATATATTTCTTTTTATCGGCGAAATCACTAACTTTGTATGTATCTATGGATATTGCGAAAACAGACATACGGCTCTCGGTTGTCGTTCCATTCTACAATGCGGAGCGGCATATCGGAGATTGTGTGCATTCGCTGATGCGTCAGTCGTTGTCGGGCGGCATAGAGTTTATTTTTGTCAACGACCGCAGCACCGATGCTTCCGAGGCGGTGCTGCAGGCGGTGGTTTCGAGCTATCCGCAGCGGCGCGACCAGGTGACGGTGCTTCGCAACGACATCAACCGAGGCAGCGCATATTCACGGCAGCGCGGTGTTGACGCGGCGAGCGGAGAATTCGTAATCCATTGCGACGCAGACGACTGGGTTGATGCCGAGATGTATGGCACGATGCTGCGCGTGGCTGATTCCACAGGCGCCGACGTGGTGTGCACCCCGTATTATTTGGAGAAGGGCAAGGGACGTTGTGACACGGTGGGTTTCCCTTCGCTCGACTATCCACAGCTCAACGATATGCCTCTCGACACGCTTCATTGCTCATTGTGGAACAAGATTATACGCCGCAGCGTGATTGTTGACAACGGCATCCGCTTTTTTGAGGGGGTCAACTGTTGGGAAGATTTGGGGCTGTGGTTCAGAGTGGCTGTTGCAACGCGCCGCATAGTGATTTACAACCGTCCGTTCTATCATTATCGTAAAGAAACGACAGACTCGTTGTCGACCGAGCGAATGGACCGTGTGCTTGCCGACCATCTTGCGTTTGTCGACGGGATGGACCGTTGGTTTGCCTCGATGCCGCAGGCGTATGCCGAACGCTATTCGCAATTCATACTGTTTGCTCGGTTTACGGCAAAGATAAAGATGCTCCGAGGCAGCCACCGCGACATTGTGCGTTGGCGGTCGACCTATCCCGAAACCAATGCGCATATCTGGAGTTTCAGCAACATTCCGTATGTCTACCGGCTGTGTTTTCTGCTCGCCGACCGTCTGCCTTTATGGATGGTGAAGGCTGCAATCGCCGTGGCAAGGATTTTCCGCATCTAAAAAATAGCAGTATTGTTTGTTTTTGGTTGATAAAACAAAAATAGCTGACAATCAAAAGATTATCAGCTATTCTGTGTACCCGAGATCGGACTCGAACCGACAAGGTTGTTACACCACTAGAACCTGAAACTAGCGCGTCTACCAATTTCGCCACCCGGGTATCGAGGTTTTAGTGGCGCAAAGTTACGGCAAATTTTCTGAAACGCCAAAACTTTTTTTTGAAAATTCCTCAATGGTCCACGTCGACAAGATTGAAGCGGTTGTCGAATTCCAGCTCCGTTTCGTTGCTCAGTTTCACCTCATAACCCTTTCGGCTGTATTCAATCTTCACAGGCTTCACGCCATGCTTCAGATAGCCGCGGTGTTTCATAAAGTTCATTATCTGCACTGGTATGATGCCGTTTTTCAAACCTTTAGGGCATTTCACCTCGGTCCATTCGCCTCTGCCGTTGAACTCAATCTCGCTTCCGTCGGTAAACTTCACATCGTAGTCGGTGTCGCGGAAACCGCGATCTTCCTTCACGAGCACCACCTTGTGCGGATTGAAATATTTTTTGACAAACGACTGTGCGCGTAGAGGCAGGTCGTGATAGGCAATGGCTCTGTCTGACGCTGCCGCGCCTGGGGCGCAGATAAGCAGCATCACGATGCTGAGCAGGGTTGTTGTAAAAAGTCTTTTCATCATTCTTCGTTTTTGTTTGTTGGTATCTTTTAGAACGAAGATGGGCGGAAAAGGTTTAATCCGTTAACCTTCTTTTTCACCGAACGCGAGGTCGCCGGCATCTCCGAGTCCAGGCACGATGTATTTGTGCTCGTTGACTTCGTCGTCGATGGCAGCCACCCACAGAGTGGTGTCGGCGGGAAATTTGTCGCGGATAAAGTCGATAGCCTGTTGCGAGGCGATTACCGACACGATATGCACCTTCGAAGGTTTGCCTTTTGTCAGCAGCGCCTCGTAGGCAAGCTCCATCGACGATCCTGTTGCGAGCATAGGGTCGGTGATTATCAACACCTTATCATCGATGCGTGGAGCGGCGATATACTCGATGTGGATGCGGAAATCGTCTTTGCTCACATATTTGCGGTAGGCAGACACGAAAGCGTTCTCAGCGCCGTCGAAATAGTTGTGCACGCCCTGATGCAAAGGCAGTCCGGCGCGCAGGATGGTGGCGATAACCACAGTTTCGTCCACCACATGGCTTTTTGCCGTTCCGAGGCAAGTTTTGGTGTCGATGGTCTTGAATTCGAGTGTCTTTGAAATCTCATAGGCTGCAATTTCCCCAATACGCTCAATGTTGCGGCGGAAACGCAACATGTCTTTCTGGATTTTCTCGTCGCGCAGTTCGCGCATAAAAACGTTGACAAGCGAACGCTCGTCGGCAAAATTAATGATTTTCATATTCTGAAGATTGTGTTAATATATTTTCAATTGTTTTTCGGTCGAGTTGTAGTTGCCGGCGCAGGTCGTCGAGTCCGTTCATGCGTCGCTCGTCGCGCACACGGTCAACAAATTCAAGATTCACCGTCTTGCCGTATATCTCGTTGTCGAAGTTGAAGATGTTCACCTCAATGGTGCGTTGCGTTGCATGGTCGACTGTCGGAGTGCCGATGTTGAGCATACCACCGAATGTCGCTCCGTCGACCGATACTTTAACGGCATATACGCCGTCGGGCGGCACGAGCAGAGGTATGCCGTCAAGGTCGATGTTGGCGGTGGGGAAGCCGATAAGGCGGCCGTTGCGCTTGCCGTCCACCACCTTGCCGGCAATGCAGTAGCGGTGTCCGAGCATCGAGGCGGCGCCTTTCACGTTGCCCTCAGCCAGCCGTCGGCGTATGGCAGACGAGCTGATATGGCCGTCGCCGCTGAGTTCGGGAGTGGTTATCACGTCCATGCCAATCGCCTCGCCGTAGCGTTGATAGTCGGCAAATGTCTCGTCCGACCGCCGTCCGAAACGGTGGTCGTAACCCACGGCGAGCAGCCTCACGTTGTAGCGGGAGTGCAGCAACGTCATAAACTCGCGTGCCGTCATCGCCGCCAATTCATGAGTGAATGAGAGGAAGAAAGTGTAGTCAACGCCCGTCTGCGCCAGCAGCGAAGCCTTCTTTTCCGGGCTTGTGAGCAGCCGCAGACCGCAGTCGGGGTGAAACAGCAACTGTGGATGGTTGGGGAAGGTGAACACGGCGGTTTTCAATCCTCGTGCCGACGCAGCTTGGCGCAGATGGTCGACAACAAGGCGGTGACCGCGGTGCACGCCGTCAAACATCCCTATCGTTGCCGCTAACGGTGGCATGTTGTCGGGAACTTGCTTGTTGAAAAAAGTATCCATTACTCCCCGAACGCTTCCATGAATTCCGTACCTTCAGCCACAAGCCACGTCTTGAATCCCAGTTCCGCTGCTGCGTCGAGGTTGGTCTGCGAATCGTCGAAGAACAGCGTTTCTTCCGGGCGTATGCCGAATTTGCGCACCACGGCCTCGAAGATGCGGCGGTCGGGCTTTGCCACGCCCTCCTCAAAACTTGTGCAGATGCCGTCGAAATAGTCTTCGCGGTGTTTGCCGTCTTTCTCAAACTCGCGGCGGATGCCCTGGTTATACATTATGGCGTTGGTGTTTGACAGCACATATATCTTATAATGGTTGCGCAGCGACTCGAGCGCATGGAGGCGTGCCACTGGGATGCCCACAAGAAAGGCGTCAAACGCCGTGTCGATTTCCTCGTCGGAGAGTGTGCGGGCAGACTTGCCGCGCACATAGTCGCGAAACTCAGCCGGTGTGATTTTTCCCTCTTCAAGTTGAAGAAATGCGCCCTGCTGGCAGTAGACGCCCAGCATCTCGCCGATGCCGCTCACTTCCAGTTGCTCCAAGGCTTTAACACAATTTTCGCGGCGGATGTCCATAATGACGCCGCCCAAGTCAAACAAGAGATTTTTCACCCCTTCCAATTTCGGCTTCTTCATAGAAATTTTTTGCAAAGTTAGTGCAAGCCGAGAGAAAAAGCAAAATCAAGCTTGCTTGAAATTTTGATTTTTCCGAGGCGCAGCCTAAATTATCAAAAGTTAGTGCAAGCCGAGAGAAAAACCGCGCAAGCCGAGAGAAAAATGAAGCTTGCTTCGATTTTTCCGAGGCGCAGCCGGTTTTATCCAAAAAGCAAAAACAAGATTGTGTCTCAGCGGCACCGCGTTGCGATGCATGCTGCGTTGGTCGCTCTGCCCCGGACGCGGTCCGGGGTTAACTGAAAGCGTGTCCGCGCTGCGGACATCCTCTCGTTCTCCGGGTGCAGAGAGTGACTCCTCGGGCGTAGTAGCGCATCTCCGAAGCGCCTGAGCAGGGTGGCGGTCAGTGACCTCATTCGTCATCGCTGCGCTCTTACGAATGGGGGTTACTATGAAGTATCGCGTCTGCGACGCGGACATCTTCTCGTTCTCCGGGAGGGAGGCAGAGAGTGACTCCTTTGGCGTAGTAGCGCATCTCCGAAGCGCCTGAGCAGGGTGGCGACCGGTGACCTCATGCGTCATTGCTGCGCTCCTACGAATGTGGGTTACTATGAAGTATCGCGTCTGCGACGCGACGTCAATGGAGCGGCAGAAGGTATTAGCCTGTCTCTTGGTGTCAGCGCGATACAGGATGTTGGAAATAGATAATTGTGAGTTAAAAAGATATAAAAATGTTGCGGTATCGATTTTAATGAGTACTTTTACAAAAAATAAGGAAAAAAGACTACGGCCTAACTTTTTTATAATAGAAGAACTTAACTAAAACTTATAAATCAAACTAAAACCTAACTTTATGAAAAAAATTAAACACATTCTTGTGTGCGGCCTCGCTGTTGTTGCGTCCGCTGTAGCCGTTCAGGCACAAACTCTTACGCAGGATTGGAAAATGACGACGGGTCTGCCTTCAGCCGCCGAAGCTAGAGATGGTATTGGAGGAAAAGGAAAAATCTGGACCAATGACAAGAGTTCTGCAAAATTGACCTATTGGGATGAGGCTGGAGAACATTCGCTTTCAGTTGGAGCGGGAGGGACGGCCATAACAATGGATGATGCTGGGAATATAATAATTAGCACGAGCATGTATGGCGGAGGATGTACGGCATATAAGATTCTGCCGTATGGAGAGACCTCTGTTAAGGATTTGTCAGTTAAACTTCCGGATGGTGTTACTCCCGTGGGTATGCAATATATGGGACGCGCAAAAGGTGATGTTATGAGCGCTGAAGGTGGTGTGTTCTACATTGGTTCGACAGCAAATGCGGTTAAAGTCTTTGTTGCAGGAGGAGTGCAAGACGTTGCTAAATCAAAAGCGATTACAACAGGAATGCCAGCTGGAGCGGAAACTATTGTTCAGCCAGTTTCATCATCTCTTGATGATGATGAAATATTGTTGAGAAATAGGAGCCAAAAGAATTTCTATTATTGGAATGGTGAGAAATATGTTGCTTATTCTGCTCCGTTGAAGGCGAATTCAACATGCGGTGGAGACGCTTTTAAGTTGAATGGAACGCTTTATACAATTGAGCCAAGTGGAACGGATTATGTTGATGGCTTTGTTATTGTGGATCGTAGCACAAACAAGGTTGTTGCTACGCATGAAGCAGAATTTGCAACTGCGGCAAGAAAGCCTAACGGAAATTCATTGACAGCGGAGAAAGTAGATGAGTATACAATTAATATCTACCAATACGTTCCTGGACAAATGGTTGCAAAGTACACATTCTCGTTGCCAAAGCCAAAGATGTATATCCTTGGACAAAATGAAGTAGGAGACGCATGGAATCCAACCAGCGGCATTGCGATGACTTGGGAAAGTGGAAATGTTTGGTCTGCAACCGTGACAACAGCTCCTGGTCGTGAAAATCTGGGTTTCGTGTCAGTTCTTGCTGAAAACAATGATGAAGGAGGTTGGACGTATGTCAACGGAAACCGTTGGGGCTTGGGAGAAGCTAACCAAGAAGGCGCTTTGGCAGAGAAACTTACAGTAAGCAAAAACAGCAACTCTATAAATGTGGGTGTCGGAACGTTCTTTATCCGTATGAATTTGGATGACAATACTCTTTACATTGCTCCTACAAAGCTTTATGTGATTGGAACATCCAACAAGGCAGAAGGCCACCACTGGGCATCAGACGACGACAGCTATATGGCGGAGAGCAATCCGGAAACTCCGGGCGTGTTCACGTTCGATCCTATCGACTTGAAGGTGGAAGGCAAGGCTGTAGGCGAAGAGGCTGAGGCAGATTTGGCATATTTCGCTTTTGTTACGGGTATTGACGCAGAATGGGGCCCAGTAAACAACAGCCGTTGGTGTCCGAACAACAAAGATGGTGAATTGACAGACAACACTGATTTCACCGACTTTGGCAAGTATTATGACGGCGCATTCATGATAAAGAACGGCGCTTACAAATTGACAGTCGACCTCAACACCAAGACCGTCAAGGCAGTCTATCTCACATCGTCGGGCGTTGAGCAGGTAGGTGCAGAGGCAGCAGGCGTAATTGCAGCCGACGGACAAATCCGCATTGTCGGCGACGCAGCGACAGTGTCGGTCTACAACGCAGCCGGTCAGGCAGTGGCAATCAACTCAGCAGAGCGCACGTTTGCAGTGGCACGTGGCATGTATGTAGTGGTTGTCGATGGCAAAGCAACAAAGGTTATCGTTAGATAGTTAAAACAACCTGATTATAGAAATTCGGCGCCGTGGGTCACCCACGGCGCTTCTTCGTGCTATAAAACGTTAAAAGGGGCACGGCATTGGGGGAAAATTGCTAACTTCGCAAAAATTAGCAAGATTGTGGACGTATTGTTGACTATACTCGGCGTGATGCTGCTTGGCTTGGGGCTTTACCTATGTGTCAGGCCTTATGTGCCGTCGGTGCTTGCCTCCTATGGCGGACTGTGGTTGCTGCAGTGGGGCGGACTGATGGAGGTGCCCACCGTCACGCTTTCTTATTGGGGCGTGATGGTTGTGATTGTGGTTACCATCAACTCCATGCAGCAGCCGGCGCTCACCAAAGCCACGCAGGGACTGCCGCAGATGCTGATAACGTCGGTTGCCGGAATGCTTCTCGGACTGATGATGGGCTACTATGCCTCGATGGTGATAGGCGCGGCTGTAGGCGCGGTTGCCGGCGGAGTGTTTTTCGCCCGTACACCCAAAGGCGCGGCACTGCGTTTCCCGTCGAAGCGTTTTTTGCAGTATGTCTGTGCCAAGGGCTTTCCCACGGTGATAAGTGTGTCGCTTACGGGCATCGCCATAATGGTTGCTGTGGCAGCCTACAATATGTCGCATTAAAGAAATATTTTTAACGAAGATGAGAAAGTTATTAGCGGTTATAATGCTGTTTGCCGGGCTGTGGGTTTGGGCAGGCGCAGTGCCCGAAAAGGGCAGGAAAGACACCAAGTTCCGTCCAATCGACGTGAATATGGACTCGATACGCGTCAATATCCAGAATCCGCGCTCAAACTACTACTACAAGCGGTTGTGGCGCAAGTATCAGAGCAACGACACCAACATGTCGCTCAAGGAATATCGCCATCTGTATCTCGGATACGTGTTTTCGGAGGACTATGATCCCTACCGCCAGTCGGAATTTTCAAAAAAGATACAGCCTCTCTACTATAAGAAGCACCATACTCCGGCGGAGTGCGACACGATAATCAAATATGCGGAGCTCTCGCTCGCCGACGATCCGTTTGACTTGAAACAGATGGAATATTACATCTATGTGCTCAAGGAGCGTCAGAAATACACCCGTGCGGCAATCATGCAGTCGCGTCTCAACAATCTTATCAAGGCAATCATGTCGACCGGCACAGGCACCAAGGAGAAGCCGTGGGTGGTGATCAGCCCGGTGCATGAGTATGTGATTACCAACGGCTTGAACTTCAAGGCGGCGGAACATCTGGAGTATGAGGGCGACATTGACTATATCAAGTTTGAGAATCCTAAAAGCGGCGGACCCGAGGGCTTTTGGTTTGATGTGTCAAACATCCTGAGGGTGCGTCAGCAGAAATTCGGCGACGAGTGATGGGCGAGGCGGCAATCAACAGATTCATCAACAGCCGTGTGCTCACGTGGCTCACAGCCGTTGTGGGCATCGTGGCGGCATACGCCATGCTGCTTTTCTTCGGCACGCCCTCTGTGCCGCCGGTCGAAGGCTTGTTTGGCGGCGGACTCGACCACCTGCTGCCGTCGGGCATATTGTCGTGGGCGGTGAATATGGTGGTGGTGTTTGTGGCGGCCGTGATGCTCAACTGGCTCAACAAGACCTACGTGTTTATCCGCGAGCACACGATGATGTTTGTCACCGTGTTTCTCTGTGCCACGCTGTCAAACCCCGTGGTGTCGACGTCGCTCGGCACGCCCACGCTGCTCGCGCTTGCACTTGTGGTGTGCACCTACGTGATGTTTGGCACGTTTCAGCAGCGCGACAGCCAGAGCGTGGCGTTTCTCATCACGATGATTCTTACGGTCTGCGCCATGCAGAGTTTTGTGTTCGCGCTCTATATACCAGTGTTTATCGTGGGATTTTTCCAGATGCGCATCTTCACGCTGCGCACGCTGCTCGCCGTGCTTGTTGGCATCGTGGTGCCCGTGTGGACGGCCACGGCGTTTGGATGGATCGACCCGGCGCAGGTGCGCCTGCCCGACCTGCTTGGCGGCATAGCCACGCTCCGCGGCGGAGTGGACGCTGGGCTGCTGCTCCAGCCGATGTTTATGGTGGCTGTTGGCACGATATTCGGTCTCTCCAACGCGTTGACGCTGATATCCTACCGCCAGCAACTGCGTGCCTATAACGGGTTTATCAACGTGATGGCTGTTGCCACGGTGCTGTTTATGGTGGCAGACGTGAGCCATGCTGAAGCGTATGCGGTGGTGGCAAACATGCTTGCGGCGGTGCAGGTGGCGCATTTCTTCACCATCCGCAAGATGCCGAAGCTCTACATCGTGTTTTTCGCACTTATGGCTGTCTGCGTCGCCCTGTCGCCGGCGGTCATCTACAACCTATTGAACTTATTGCAACTGATATGAGAATAATCGTTGAGGCAAACATCCCGTATATCAGGGGCTTGCTTGAAAAATTCGGTGATGTGGCATATTTGCCGGCATCTGGAATCACAGCCGATGCCGTGCGGTGTGCCGACGCACTTTTTGTGCGCACACGCACCCGCTGCGACGCGTCGCTGCTTGACGGCAGCAGCGTGAAGTTTGTAGCCACAGCCACCATCGGCACCGACCATATCGACCTTCAGTGGTGTCGCGGCGCGGGCATCGACGTGGCCAACGCCCCGGGATGCAATGCCCCAGCCGTGGCGCAGTATGTGCATGCCGTCATAGGCAGCCGCTTCGGAGGCGACGTGCGTGGCTTGACGCTCGGCGTGGTCGGTGTGGGACACGTGGGCGGCATCGTGGCGCGCTGGGGCGAGCGACTCGGCATGCGCGTGCTGCGGTGCGATCCGCCGCGTCAGCGCCGTGAGGCAGGCGATTTTGTCGACCTCGCCACCGTGGCGCGCGAGGCAGACGTGATAACGTTCCACACACCGCTCACCCGCAGTGGCGCCGACGCCACATGGCACATCGCCGACAGCCGTTTCCTTGAAAGTCTCAGCCACTGCCGTCTGCTCGTCAACAGCGCGCGCGGAGGCATCGTCGACGAGCAGGCGCTGCTCAAAGCCGTCGACGGCGGAGAGATGGCGGTGGCAATCGACTGCTGGGAGAACGAGCCGCGCATAAACCCCGTGCTGCTCGAGCGCGCCTTCGTGGCGACGCCCCACATCGCAGGATATTCGGCAGAAGGCAAGCAGCGCGCCACGGCGATGGCTCTCGAGGCATTTGAACGCCACTATGGCGTGGCGGTCGACGGCAAGCCGCATCCAGCCACTCCGCTGCTCGGCGCCGACGTAGACAGCGTCGACACGATTATGCGCTCCTACGACCCTCTCGCCGACACCCGGCGTCTGCGCGCCAATCCCGACGCTTTCGAGCGTCTGCGCAACGAATACCATCTCCGCGCCGAGGTGAGATAAGATTTATTTTGCAAAATATAGAATAATTATATATCTTTGCGGAAGATTGGGTGCATCACGTTGCGCCACGAAAGATTAGATGATGAAGAAAGTGTCTTTACCGGCTGTCGTTGCCGGGCTTAACAAGGACATAGAGGCACTGCCTTCGATGCCGCGCGTATTGTAACGCCATCGGAGACTCTGCAGTTTTTTTGATTACCTCGGGAGGCATACGCCTTGCCGGGGAATACGTGTTTAAACAAGACAGAATGAGCGAGAACTGGTATGTGGTCCACACTCAGCCACGAGGCGAGAAGATGCTGAAGGCTTTGCTCGACAGAGAGCCGGCGGTTGCCGACACCTATCTGCCGATGCGACAGCAGTTTGCCATCGTCGGCGGACAGCGCGTGAGCCGTATGGCGCTGACCATGCCAGGACTCGTATTCGTGCGCGGCAACAAGAACCAGCTTGTGGCGCTGCTGCGCGAAAAGAGCGGCGCGTCGCGTCTGATGGTCGACTCGTCGCGCAAGGAGAAAGACGCCATGGTGGTGGCAGACAGCGAGATGACAGCCTTCCGCCTGTTTAACGACAACACCGCCGGGCAACTGATGATGCTCCGCTCCCCATTCTGCAACTTCACATCTGCCGACCGCATACGCATCATGAGCGGTCCGTTTGCTGGCTACGAAGGCTATATCCGCGAAATCGGCGGCGACAACAAACTGATTTTCAAGGTTGGATCGATGGCCATCGCGTTGTCTAACGTGATGCGCTACGACGTGGCGGTGGTTGAAAACCATCACGCCTCGACCGAGACGAGCCTGCAGCTGCGCATTGCCGACAGCCTGCGCGCGCGTCTGGAGGAGGCAGGACACGTCGACGACGCCTGCGACTGTCTGCGCGACATAATGACCGGTGCTGCCGGGATGCCCGCGGCGTTTACCGACGCCGACCGTGCCGACGCCCGTTCGCTGGCACATTTCTGCGCCTCCGACCGCAAACGCATCGACAGCATCGTGGACAACGCTCCGCTGCGCCGCTTCCTTACGCCCACCGCCGAGACAGGCACGCTCATGCATAAAGGCTTCGTTGAACACCGGCTGCCAGCCGCGCTCGGCGACGACCGCTTCACAGCCCACGTGGCGGAATATCCCGACCGTCGCACCGCCGCCTGCTGGGGCGAGTTTGCCGAAGCGATATGCGCCCTTGCGCCATCGCAGCGCACAGCCCTCATCGACAAGTTGCAACGCTACGGACTGACGGCATTCGCCTCAGCCGTTGAGGGCAGCGGACATACACGCTTCGAAGGCGCGATGCTCACATCCGCCACCCTCGCTCCCGAGGCACTTGCCGCGGAAGGAGCGGCAATCATCGGCGAGATTCTCGCCTCCGTGCGCGCACGCCGTTGGCGCACACTCCTCTACGCCGTCTGTCTGCGATGACGGCAGCGTCCGCACGCGCGGACATTCCAAAAAATGACTTCTACTTTTAATTACACAATTCAATGAAAGCATGTTTTATGGGGTTGGGCTATATCGGCCTGCCCACAGCGATTATTGCCGCCAAGCATGGCGTGCAGGTAACGGGTGTTGACATCAACCCCAAAGTAGTGGAAATGACAAACCATGGACACCTCCACATCGTGGAGCCGGGCATGGAAGAAATGCTGCAGGACGTGGTGCGCTCAGGCGCTCTCCACGCAAGCACCACTCCCGAGGTGAGCGACGCATACTTCATGGTGGTGCCTACGCCGTTCAAGGGCAACCACGAGCCCGACATCTCATACGTCGAGGCTGCCACACGCGCCGTCATCCCATTCCTTAAGGAAGGCGACCTCTACGTTATCGAGTCGACTTCGCCGGTGGGCACAACCGACAAGATGGCGAAACTCATCTTCGAACTCCGCCCCGAGCTGCGCGGCAAAATCCATATAGCATACTGCCCTGAGCGTGTGCTGCCGGGCAACGTAATCTACGAACTGGTGCACAACGACCGCGTGATCGGCGGTATGGACGAGGCGTCGACCGACAAGGCTATCGCCTTCTACAGCCAATTCGTGCAAGGCACGCTCCACCGCACAAACTGCAAGACTGCAGAGATGTGCAAGCTTACAGAAAACTCCTCGCGTGACGTGCAGATTGCCTTCGCCAACGAGTTGTCGCTCATCTGCGACAAGGCGGGCATCAACGTGTGGGAGCTCATCGCTCTCGCCAACAAGCATCCGCGCGTCAACATCCTGCAGCCGGGATGCGGAGTGGGCGGACACTGCATTGCCGTCGACCCATACTTCATCACAGCCGACTTCCCCGTTGAGAGCCAGCTGATTGCAAAAGCGCGCGAAATCAACAACTACAAGGCATTCTGGTGTGCCGAGAAAGTGGAGAACGCAATGCTCCGCTTCGAGCTAGAAAACCACCGCAAGCCAGCAGTCGCAATGATGGGACTCGCGTTCAAGCCAAACATCGACGACCTCCGCGAATCGCCGGCGAAATACATCACCACAAAAGTGATGCAAAGCTGCAACAACGCCGACATCCTCGTTGTTGAGCCTAACGTGACGGAGCACAACGTGTTTAAGTTGACGGACTACCGCGAGGCATACGACCGCGCCGACATCGTAGTCTTCCTCACCGCCCACGATCCATTCAAGACGCTCCCCCGCCGCGACGACAAAATCATCCTCGACTTCTGCGGAATTTATAAGTAGACATGCTTGGTCATTGCCGCTGCAATAGGCGGCAATGACTTATTCAATTTGAAGAAATTGACATAATGAGAAAGGAGAGATTTTAAAAGTAGGAAATATTTAATGCTGCTGCAACATAAGGTGATATCTAAAATTAGAAAATTAGCGACAGGTAATTTGTTGTTATTTTTATTCGCAAATGCTTTGTATTCATTAAGCACGGGCTTGATAAATTTGTTGTCACCATTTATCCTATATACAGGGGTGTATGAGGACTTTATATATGTTTTCCATAATATAATGATGCTGACCTCGATTTTTGCGGTTGGGCTTGTGCCGACGATGCTTCGGTTCTATAAATATGACAAGAAAAAATATACTTGCTATTATTTATTGACCAGTACGGTTGTTTATGCGGTGTTGTTATTGTTGGGCTTATTTGTTGACAATCCTCTTTCTGCTGTCCTAAAGATAACAAGGTCATCGTTGTCGGAAAACTTTATCATTTATTTAAGTGTGGTATTCTCAATTCTATATGTGTTTAATCGAGGGTTGTTGACTGCTCAGAATCGGTATAAAAATATTACTGTTGGAATTGTCATCATATTTGTGATAAGGATAGTGGCTTTATTGCTGATAGCGAGATTGAGGATAACGAATTTTAATTTAATCCTTTTGAGTTTATGCATCTTGCCTTTTTCATATGAATTGGTAGCTTATTTGAAAAGTGTCTTAAAGGTAAGCTGGAGTCCTTTAAAGGATTATGGTGCATTCCTCGTTTTTGGAGTTAAAATATCTATTGTCGGAATTTTGTTTACATCCACTAATCAGATATTCTTGATTCATACCAAAGGAGTTGACGGCTCGTTGGCTGCAGCATTAAGTTTTGCAGGAGGCCTTGTGGGTATTATAAATATATTGAGTACCACGATGAGCAGTTATTTTTTAGGAAAGTTGGATGCCAGAAACGAAGCATCCATTAAAAGTTATCTTGATAAAGTAGGTAGGTTCAGAGGCCATTATTTCTTAGCACTTCTTATTGTATGTTCTTTAATATTTGCAGTCATATTGAATATATATCCAACAAATGCTTCACAAGTAGCGTGGCTTTGTGTTGTAACTTTGTTGCAGACGGGAATAATATTTTACATTGGATTATATAGCTTAATGACGAAAACATTCAACTTGTTGAATCGTCAGCTTCTGATGAACTTGCTGTGCTTTGCTTCAGTGTTTGTTGTAGTATCTTTTGTGCCATTTTCTGCTGAATTTGTTGTACTTGAATACTCGGCAGTGAGTGCGGTTATCATCCTGTTTGAATTAATGGTTGCAAGGATGGTTTTGAGGCATATTGCGAATATGAAGAAAATAGTCGGATTGTAGTTTATGGAGAAGCTTACGATTGAGCAATTTTTCTTTGATATGGTTTTGTGGTTTTCGTTTTTAGCCACAAACTGCCGTTTCCTGACTTCTAATGCGCGATGCAGGGTCGCGTATCGCAAAGACAATAATTATGCTCCATTGTTTTTGTTCCTGCTTGTGTTTTGCACATTCGCCTTTATTGGCGGAGATTATTTTAATTATCAGAGCTTGTATAAAACCAACACAAGCCAGAGCGCAGGGGCTTCAGGGCAACATGTAGAAGCCTTTTATATGTGGTTGGTTAAAGTGCTGCCGACAAATTTCTTTGTATGGAGGTTTGTGGTATGGGGATTGGCTTCAGTTCTGATGGTGGCAACATACAAGAGGTTTGAAGTTCCGGCAAAAATGGCAAGCATAGTGTTTCTGCTCGTTATCTCTGTGGTGTTTGCCTCTTTCCGAAACACACTCGGATTTGTAGCATTGTTCTTTGGCTCTACATTCCTTTTTTCTCAAAAAGGGAACAAATTATTAAATTATATAGTCTTTGCCATATTTTTTGTCTGCTCTCTTTTTCTGCATAGGAGTATGTTTGTTTTTGCCGCATTGTTCTGTGTCGCGCTAATTCCTATAGGAAAGAAAACATATTTGTTGTCAATCGTGTTGTTTCCAGTCTTATATAAATTGATAGACAACTATGCTTATCAACTGCTTGGTTCGTCATTGGCTTCGGAAGATGCAGCAACGCATGGAGTCGGGTATCTTGATTCGGACTTTAGGGTTGATGTTACTTTGATGGGTTATGTGCAGCTGCTTATTTGGCGACTCCCAATTTATGTGATTTTGATTTATTCAATAATCAAGATATATTTCAAGCAGCAAGATGTGACATATGCTGTGAAAACATATCTGAATGCAACATATTTTCTTGTTTACATATCTTTGCTGTGGCGAGGTCAAGAAGTCTCGGCTTTTTTGACAAATCGTTTCCATGACTCGGCTATGTTTTTCTGTTCAGTCTTTTTGGCGATGTATATTCCAACGCAGCCTAAACCAAAATTGTTGAAGCGATGTCTGTGGGTTCTGCTTATTGCTAATTTATACAATTTTGCATATCAATTCTATAAACACTTGTTATGAAAATCTTTGAAGTCATTCCACAGTTGAGCTCTGGTGGTGCAGAACGGTTTGTTGTCGATTTGTGCAATGAGTTGTCTGAAAAACACGAAGTGACGCTTGTTGTGCTTCATTCGGTGGAGAAATTTGGCTTTTATCGCGATGAGCTTTCGTCAAAGGTCAAGGTCGTGTCGATGAACAAGCGGATGGGGTTTGACATGTCGTTGATGTGGCGGATGATGTGGATGATAAAAGAGGAGAAACCCGATATTGTGCATACTCACTTGAACGGAGTGGTCTACACTGCACTTTCGGCAGTGATAAATCGCCGTGTTGTGCACTGTCACACAGTGCACAACACGGCAGACAAAGAAGCTGGTTCTTCTTTTGTCTGCCGTGTTGTGCGCCGGATGGCGTTCAAGTATCATCTGTCAATGCCGATAACGATATCCGAGGAATCACAGCGCAGTTTTGAGGATTATTATGGGATAGATGCTCCGTTGATTGACAATGGACGCAATGTGCCTGCGGATTTGGCTTTGTCGGCAAGTGTTGTTGATGAATTTAAGAAATATCGCAGGACAGACAAGACGCGCGTCTTGGTATGCCTTGCTCGAATGTACCCCGTGAAACGGCATACGCTTTTGGCGAAAGTCACGGCACGGCTTTACGCTGAAGGATATGACTTCACGGTGCTTGCGATTGGCAGTACCAGTCAAACAGATATTGTTGAAGAGGTCAAGAGCTTGAAAAGCGAAAATTTCTATATTCTTGGAGAGCGGAAGAATCCGTTGGAATATTTAAAAGTGGCTGACGCATACGCATTGTGTTCATCGTATGAGGGATTGCCTATTTCTCTCATTGAGGCACTCGGAGTTGGTGCTGTGCCTGTCTGTACGCCTGTCGGAGGGATTGTGAATTTGGTGCATGACGGAGAAAATGGCATTCTTGCTGCCGGTTTGGAGGAGGGCGATTATTACAATGCAATGAAGCGATTCCTTGATTTGGATGATGAGGCGTTGTGTGCAATGAGTAAAAAGGCAAAAGAAAGTTATGCGCCGTTCAGCATGACGGAATGTGCGCAAAAATATGTGTCGCTTTTTGAAAAATTGCGACAAACATAAAAAGATAAACGAAGAAAATGAAAGAACGAGTGGTTGTTGTCTTTGGAATGGGACCGGCAGGGTTATTCTTGTCGAGGCAATTGAAACGTGATGGAGCGACGGTTGTTGCCAAGGCAAAAGTGACGATATAGGACGGTATTCGAATGCTATAAGTCTATTTTATGAGGCGGAGAGCAAGCCTGATGTTGCAAAAGCGGTTGATTGCATCACAACTCGGTTTGAAGGTCCGTACACGCCTATCAATGGCAACAGTCCTGTAATTGTTGATTGGGACAATGCCCGTCCGGCGGGATATATTGAACGGATTGACGGCAAGGTGTATCGTTCCACACAGGTTTGCAACCGCTGCTATGGTGAATATATAAAGTTGTTTGAAGTTGTGGCAATTGATGAATCTGGTGTCAACCAAAAGTTTGTAAAAGAAATTCATCCGAAGAGGTCGAAGTACAGTGAATCGTTTCACACGCTTAACGGATATGACAACATTACGGTGGTTGATGGTGTAAACAAGAGTTTCCGACCGTTTTTCAAACTTTGGACGGGGTTGGAGTATAAGTTGAAGTATAAACGAAAGAAGGAGCAAAATGGGAAGAAAGCAGAATAATCTTCTTATAATAGGCGGTGTGCCATACAATGAGCGTCCGGCGTCGTTTGGTGGGACAACAGTTCTGATGCAAAATTTTCTGGAATATTGCCAGAAAGTAGGCATTCCGTACGATTTCGTTTCAACAAATAGGTATGGAGGAAGAATGTCTGCGATTAGAAACCTAATGCAGATGTTTTGTGGTTTGTTGAGATATGTCTGGCGGTGTGATTGTATAATGTATAATGCCTCATCGTTGACAGGACCATATTTGATTTATCCAATAATATTTATTATTGGCAAATTGTTGGGGAAAAAGTTGGTGTTCAGGAAATTTGCAGGTGGATTTAAAAATCATCTTGAGCAACATTGGCAAGTGCAAAAAATTGTTTTATTCTTATTACGTCATACAAATTTGTCTTTCTTTGAAACAAAGGAATTAGTCGCTTTTTTCAAAAGCAAAGGAGTTGAGTCTGTTTGGTTCCCGAATGTGAGAAATCGTCGAGTTGTGCCAAAAACAGAAAAAGAAATGGCAGAATACAGTCGTAGATTTGTTTTTATGGCGCATGTGAGAAAAACGAAAGGAGTGGGAGAGTTAATAGACTGTTTTAGGCATCTGTCGGATGATTTTCAAGTTGACATATATGGAAGACTGGATGATTTTACAGAAGAAGAGTTGCGAGGGTCGAACTATAGGTATAAAGGACTGCTGAAACCACAAGAGGTAGTTGATGTGCTAAAAAAATACGATGTGCTGTTGCTTCCATCATATATGGAAGGATATCCAGGCATAATAATAGAGGCATATTCTGTAGGAGTCCCTGCTATTGCAACAAACGTAGGAGGTATACCAGAAATTTTAGAAGAAGGAGAGACGGGCTTCATAATAGAGCCAATGCAGGTTTCGGCTTTGGAGAAAGCTATAAAAAACATTGATGAAAAGAATCATTTAGAGATGTCAAAGAATGCGTTGGCTTTTTTTGACAATTTTGATGCGGAGATTGTTAATAAAAGAATTTTAGATCAAATAATGGCATTGTAGGATGAGCCGATATAAAATATATAAACATTGTCCTGTTGCGTTGCAAAATTTTTTGTGTTCATTGAAAGGTTTGCAATTGGAGAAGCAACGCTATGGAGGGGAGTACGAAGAGATATTCGATTCTTTGTTGGATAGCGATAATTGGTCTTCGGAGAAGATTAAATCATATAAAGAAGAGCATCTTTTTAAGATTATAGAATATGCGTTCAGGAATTGCTCCTTTTATAGAAAGCGATATTCATTGTTGGGCTTGTCGCCATCTTCGTTTACGTGTTTGGAGGATTTGAAGAAATTCCCAATTCTTACGAAAGAAGACGTCAGGGAGAATTGGAAAGAAATCATTGCGGATGGTTTCCCGAGCAGAGAGTTGATAGGCTATCATACAAGTGGCAGCACGGGAAAAGCTTTGGATTTTTATTGGACAAAACACGATCTTAGGTTTTATTGGGCAGTAGTCTGGCGGGGACGGCATCGTTTCGGAATAAACAAGGGGGATAGGCACATTAATTTCACAGGTAAAATTGTTGTGCCGTTGGAACAGAAAGAACCGCCATATTGGCGCTATAACAAACCGATGAATCAGTATATGATGAATATGCAACATATAACAGATTCTAAGGTTGAAGATATCGTAGATTTTATTAATCGAGAGAATTGTAAGTTCTTTGTTGGTTATCCGTCGATTATGAACACTCTGGCAATGCTGATTGATGAAAAGGGGCTCGTGGTAGAGAATCCGCCAAAGTATATTTTTTCAAGTGCTGAAAAGATGTATGACAATCAAAGAATGATTATAGAGAAGGTTTTTCCTGGAGTGGAAATCGTAGAGCATTATGGTTTCTCTGAGAATGCGGCAAGTGCGTCAAAATGTCCGGATGGTTTGTATCATGAAGATTTTGAGTTGGGACATTTGGAACTTGAAAATAAAGAAGGTAATACAGGAAGAATGCTTGCAACTGGATTCCAAAATTATGGAATGCCATTTATTCGATATCAAATAGGAGATACAGGAACTTTTGTGGATGACTGCGACTGTGGATTGAATAGTCAGGCGATATCGGATATTGAAGGTAGAAATGGTGACTATGTGCTTACTCCGGAAGGCGCAAAAATTATGAGGTTTGGGTATATATTTAAATGTACCACGACGATTAAAGAATGTCAGGTCGTCCAACGGAAACTTGGCGAGATGATAATTAGGATTGTTCCCCGTAGGGATTATAAAAAAGAAACAGAACAGTTGCTGATTTCGGAAGTCAGAGATTGGATTAGCCCTACAATAATTGTGAAATTCGAATATGTGGATTCGATAGAACGGACAAAAGCAGGTAAGTTTAAAGCTGTAGTTTCTGAATTGGACAAGAAATAGAACGATTATATGCTGATACATTGGTATAGGGTAGGCAATTGGTTGTGGAGGCACGGAGTGCCTGTGCTTCCGAAATTGATGTGGAAGTTGCAGTATCAAATAGTGTGGCGGCTGGCATTCCTGCAAGAATCATCAGAAGGAATCTTTCGGATGCCGACTTTAAGGAAATGAACAAGCCGAAGACTCGTGGGGACAATCCGTTCCCGGAAACACCAGGGCTGGTGAAATAAGACGACAATGAACATAGGGTTGGTGCTGCGCACGGTGGCTCATCTGAGGCCTGCGCAGGTGCTTTTTCAAGTGTTGAGACGGGTGCATAAAGCTCGGTTCAAGGCATTGGCATGCCCTTCTGTGGAGGTCAAGCCGATGGCTGTGGAGCCGGCAGCGAAGTGGCAAAGCTATGACGGCAGGCGATTTGCGTTTCTCAACATTGAGGATGAGTTCCGCGGGTGGAACAACACTGCGCACGGGATGCTGTGGGCATACAACCAAAATTATATGGATTGGCTTTGCCAGCCGGGAATGACGGCTGCGGAGGGTGCGCGCTGGATTGACCGTTTCATCGCCGACATGCCGACAAACCGCGTGGGGCTCGACCCGTATCCTATTGCGCTGCGCGCCATCAATTGGGTTAAGTTCTTCAGTCGTTTTCCGATGGAATCGACAGCGGAGCGCAGGGATTCTCTCTATTCGCAGTTGCGGTTGCTGGAGCGCAAGTTGGAATATCATCTGCTTGGCAACCATCTGCTGGAGGACGCATACGCGCTTTATATTGGCAGTGCGTATCTTAAAGACAGCTGTATGCACGACAGGGCGAGCCGGCTGCTTCGCCGGCAGTTGAGAGAGCAGGTGCTTTCCGACGGAGCGCACTATGAGCAGTCGCCGATGTATCACTGCATATTGCTTGACCGCCTGCTCGACTGCATAAACGCAGGCGAGGGGGCGTTTGTCTGTTCGGTTTTGAAGCCTGCGGCTGAGCGTATGCTTGGGCATTTGGAAAGCATAGTGTATGCCGACGGCACTATTCCGCTGCTCAACGATTCCGCAGAGGGAATCGCTCCGGAGCCTGCAGCGATTTTTGCTTATGCCCGCCGTCTCGGCTTGCAATGGATGCCGGTGGCGTTGGGAGAATGCGGTTATCGGAAGTTTGACAACACCGACGTTGAGGCGGTTGTCGACGTGGGCAACATCAAGGCTTCATATCAGCCCGGCCATACGCATGCCGACTCATTGTCGTTTGAACTGAGGCTTGGAGGAAAACCGTTTGTCGTTGACACCGGCATTTCGACCTACGACAAGACGCCGCGGCGGCAGCTGGAACGTTCGACGGCGGCACACAACACTGTCGTGTTGGCAGGCAAATCGTCGAGCGAGGTGTGGGGAGGATTTCGTGTGGGCAGAAGGGCAAAAGTGCGGCTGCTGCGCGATGGAGAGACAGTTGTGGCAGAACATGACGGATTTGGCGCGCTGGGCATGCATCGGCGGTCATTCAGTGTTGACAATGACGGCTTTCACATGGCCGACCATATAACAAAGCCCACTCCGGTAACGGCATATCTGCATTTTGCTCCGGGAGTCGAGGTGGTTGAACACACAGCGGAGAAAATTCTCACGACGGCAGGCGTGGTGTCGGTGGTCGGAGCAGACGCTGTTGAGATATCCGACGGCACGGTCAGCCATGACTACAACCGCTTTGAGGAGGTGAAGATTGCCGCTGTGCATTTCAAAGAGAATTTACAAATCACAATAAGTTTATGAAAATATTGTTTCTGACGGACAATTTTCCGCCAGAGGTTAACGCGCCGGCTTCGCGTACCTACGACCATGTGCGCGAATGGCATAAGGCGGGGCATGAGGTGACGGTGATTACGTGTGCTCCGAATTTCCCGAAAGGGCGAGTGTATGAAGGATATAAAAACAAGCTGTATCAGACGGAGTGGATGGAAGGCATCAAGGTGGTGCGTGTGTGGTCGTATATCGCCGCCAACAAAGGTTTCCTGAAGCGCACGCTTGACTATATCAGTTATTCTGTCACGTCGTTTTTAGCCGGTCTGTTTCAGAAAACAGACATTATTATTGCCACTTCTCCACAATTCTTCACGGCGTTGAGCGGACGCACGTTGGCTTTCTGGAAACGGAAGCCGTGGATAATGGAAGTGCGCGACCTTTGGCCAGAGTCGATAAAGACAGTCGGTGCGATGAGCGACAATGTGTTTATACGCTATTTTGAGTGGGAGGAAATGCGATGCTACCGTTCCGCCCGTAAAATAGTTGTTGTGACAGACTCGTTTAAACGCACGTTGACGGCTCGTGGAGTGCCGGCAGAAAAAATAGAAGTGGTGAAAAATGGAGCCAACCGTGAATTGTTTAAACCAATGCCGAAAGACGAGGCTTTGGCGGAACGTCTTGGCTTGAAAGGCAAGCGTGTGATTGGATATATCGGAACGCATGGCTTGGCGCATAAGTTGGATTTTATTTTGCAATGTGCAAAGAATATGCAGGGTAAGAATGACTATCATTTCTTGTTTATTGGTGCTGGCGCGGAAAAGGAACGGTTGCTGAAGATGAGGGATACGGAGCATATAGATAATGTAACAATGCTTGACCCTGTCCCGAAAACAGAAGTTTGGCGCTACATCTCGATACTTGACCTGTGTTTGATAAATCTGAAGAAATCGCCGTTGTTCACCACGGTGATTCCCTCTAAAATATTTGAGAATGCAGGGATGGAGATTCCTATCATAATGGGAGTTGAGGGCGAGGCTAAAGATATAATCGACAGCTATGGGGCTGGGCTTTGTTTTGAGCCGGAGAACGAGGCGGATTTCAACGACAAATTGGACAAGTTGCTCGCTGACGATGCGTTGTATGAGAAATGCAAAGAAGGCTGTAGGGCTTTGTCGAATGACTTTGACCGCAAGGTGCTTGCGGCAAAGATGCTTAAGGTGATAGAGAATGCCGCAGAATAGCAGTTCCGGCGACGGGGCTGGAGGGGCGCGCGGCTGACAGGCTGCGCGCCTTTTTTCGGCTAAAGGAGAGGGGTCATATAGACGGGGAGATATAGCAGCTCGTTGTCGCCGCGCTGCAGGTCGCGGGTGTAGAGAATGTAACTGTTGGCGATGCGTGCGGAAAATTTGTGGCGGAAGGCATCGAGCGAGGCGTGGGTTTTATAGCCGGATGATTTCACTTCGATAGGGCAGATTTTGCTGCCGTGAGGGATTATGAAATCAACTTCATAGAGGTGGCGGTCGTCCTTGGGGAAGGTGTAATAAAACAGTTTGTTTCCGGCAGCCGTCAGCATCTGTGCCACAATGTTTTCGTAGACGTAGCCGAGGTTGGCGTCGAGCTTGTCTGCCAGAAGTTTCTGGTAGATTGTGTTTTCGGAGAAGTCGCTGTCCCAGAAGGCCATTGTTACAAACAGTCCGGTGTCGGCGGCAAACAGCTTGTAGCGGGAGATGTCGCGAGAGAGCGACATGCCGGCGTTTGGGTCGTTTGTGTGGTATGCCACGAGTACAGTTTTGCTGTCCTCGAGGCTGATTATCATTTCCTGCTCTTTTTCGTCGTCGGTTTTCCCGACAACGGCGTTTGGCGAGTAGCGCGATGCGTTGCGGCTTAGTTGTGCAGGGATTGCCATAAATAGTTTGCCAAGCTTGCCCGACGGGTCGATTTTCAGGAAGTCGTCGGCATATAGTTGCACGATGCTTCTTTTCACGGCGTCGACAGCTGCAAGGTTGTTTGTCTGGATGTATTCGCCGACGGCTTGTGGCATGCCGCCAACGAGCATGTATAGGCGAAGGTCGCGCTGCTTTGCGCGGTGGGCAGCGCCGAGAGGGTGTCGCTTCTCGAGGAATGTGCGCAGCAGAGGCATAGTGGCGGTGTCGCCGAGAGCCCATCTGAATTCCTCGAAGTCCATGGGAAACATGTCTATGCGTTCTTCCTCGCTAGGTATGGTGATGCCGCGAGTGTTTTGTCGGATGCTTATAAGCGATCCGGTCTCGATGTAGTCGTATCTGTGGTCGGCAACGAGGTATTTTATTGCCTGTCGCGCTTTTGGACACATTTGCACTTCATCGAATATTATCAGGGACTTGCGTTCTTTCAGCGAAACGTTGTAGATGGTTTGCAACTGCAGAAACAGGAAGTCGAGATCCATTAAATCGTCGAACAGCGCCTTTACGTCGGCCGAGGCTTTGTTGAAATCAATGAGAATATAAGAATGATATTCTTTTTTGGCGAATTCTTCAACGATTGTGGATTTGCCGATGCGGCGTGCGCCTTGCACCAGCAATGCGCTCTTTCCGGCTGACAGCTGCTTCCATTGAAGCATGCGGTCGTATATCTTGCGTTTGAACACGAGTTTTGCCATGATTTTTAGAGTTTTTGCAAAGGTATTGCTAATTTTTCTGTTTTTCAAGTGTTTACGCTGAAAAATTCCATTTCCCCGAAATTTAAAACGGCGATTTTCGCCATTTCCCCGAAATTTAAAATGCCGATTTTTGCCATTTCCCCGAAATTCGGAGGGGTGCTTGCCTCCGATTTCCGACAAATTTCAGAGATTTTGCCTCCGATTTCCGACAAATTTGCGGTTGTTTTGCCTCCGATTTCCGACAAATTTCAGAGATTTTGCCTCCGATTTCCGACAAAAGCATTAAATTTGCATTGTAAAGCAAAGAATGTTGACTATGGAATTTAAACGGGAAATACAGAGTCGGCTGGAAGAATGGCGCCGGTCGTCAAGGCGAAAGCCGTTGGTGCTGCGCGGGGCGCGGCAGGTGGGAAAGACCACGGTTGTCAACCAGTTTGGGCGCACGTTTGACAATTATATTTATCTGAATCTTGAGGATGCGGAGGCGGCGGCATTGTTTGATTTGAATGTGCCGCTTGCCGACTTGATTCCGTTTTTTTTCGCTCATTGCAAGAAGAAGAAAGTTGAGGGCACGACGTTGATATTTATAGATGAGATACAGAATTCGGCGAAGGCAGTGGCGCGGTTGCGTTATTTCTATGAGCAGTTGCCTGAGATTTTTGTTATCGCGGCAGGTTCGTTGCTTGAGAATTTGGTTGATGTAAAGACGTCGTTTCCTGTTGGGCGTGTTCAGTATATGGCATTGCGTCCGTGCTCGTTTCGCGAGTTTCTTGTCGCGGTTGGCGAAGGACAGTTGCTTCCGGCGCTTGCCGACAAGGTGATGTCGCAGGCGTTTCATGAGCGTTTGATGTTGTTGTTCAACCAGTATGTGGTGACCGGCGGAATGCCTGAGGTTGTGCAGGCATTTGCTGAAACGCGCGATTTTGCGTCGTTGGGAGATGTTTATGAAACGTTGCTGCAGGGCTATCGTGACGATTCGGAGAAGTATGCCCGTGGAGGCAAGGTGTCGGAGGTGGTGCGTTTCATCTTGAATGCAGGCTGGTCGAAGGCCGGTCAGATAATCACGTTGGGTAATTTCGGCTCGTCGGCTTATAATTCCCGGGAGGTCGGAGAGGCGTTCCGCTTGCTTGAGAAGGCGATGCTTCTTGAATTGGTTTATCCGACGACGTCGGTCGATGTCCCGGCTATTGGAGAGACCCGCCGTCAGCCTAAGTTGGTGTGGCTTGACACCGGGCTTGTCAATTATGCGGCGCAGGTGCAGGCGGAGGTGTTGCGTTCGCGCGACATAATGGATGCTTGGCGAGGAATGATTGCGGAGCAGGTTGTCGGGCAGGAATTGCTGACGCAGAACGACAAGGTTAGCCAGAAGCGTAATTTCTGGAGCCGTGACAAGGGAGAGTCGTCGGCTGAGGTGGATTTCATTTGGGTCTGCAATTCAAAGATATATCCGATAGAGGTGAAGGCGGGCCACAATGCGCATTTGCGCTCGTTGCATTCGTTTATGGAGCGCTCGTCAAATGATGTGGCGGTGCGTGTCTGGTCGCAGCCATATTCAGAGGATGAGGTGGTTACTGCGTCGGGGAAGGCGTTCAAGTTGATAAATCTGCCGTTTTATATGGTCGGCGGTTTGGAGTCTCTTGTTGTTGGCAAATAGGATGTTTCGGTCAACGAAATGCCGAGATTCAATAACGAAGTGCAAAATTTTCGTACTGAATAGCCACCACAT